>Ga0308157_10001777_pt1 | contig 40497 bp, 43 predicted proteins | sample PhyBR1_FD_201035 | JGI IMG/M metagenome (GOLD analysis project Ga0308157, IMG submission 201035) | Phyllosphere microbial communities from UC Gill Tract Community Farm, Albany, California, United States - DLSLB.R1 | ecosystem: Host-associated > Plants > Phyllosphere > Unclassified | place: USA... | reverse complement strand
TGCCAGGAAGGAATTGTTTTTATGTTTCCTAGTCGCTTTTTCTGATTTTTAAGTAGGATTAAATTTCGAAAAGAAAGTGAGAGATTGTGAGACCAATCTTTGAGCAAGTTTTGATACTGTACTTTTTCCAAGAAGAGAGGAATCCTTTTTTCAACGTAGGAATTAATTTCATTATATGAACCGCCATAAAGTAAAGTAATTAATTCGGGATCACATTTTTCTTCTTTTTGAAAATAGGGCTTCACGTTTTTTTCATAGAAATCATGAATATTTTCTTTGAACTGTTTTGAATAATCTTGTTTATTTTCTTCATAGAAAAACAAATAATAGGCGGCTTCAGCTTCAGGAACATCTTTAAAATCTTCTTCTACCACTTGCCATGCCTTTTGCGCAAACAGTTTGTAGCAACTTGTTAGAGGAGAACTATCTTGTGTTTTTTTCTGTTTCAGTCGTTCTAAAAATTCTACATCACCTTGTGTCTCTTCTAGAAGAGAGGAGAAGAGTTTTTCAATCTTTACTTTCGCAAGAGAGAGGTTCTCTTCTTTTTTCTTTGTTTCATTTTCTGGATTATAGGTCAGGGAAGCTTCATAGATTTCCTCCTCTTTAAGAGGGTGCTGTGTCCAAAAACTCTCTTGAATAAAAGATGGCGGAACACCTAAAACTTCACTAGCATAATCTAAAGCAGCAATAAGAAGACCATTAGGATTACTGGCCCCCAGGGACTCAAGATAGTCGTACATTTGGTAAGCATTTTTGGCAAGGGATAAAGCTGTAAACTCTGCCTCCTTATTAAGTTTCTTTGCAATTTGTTGTTTCTGTCCTAGAAACTGATATTCATAGTTTTTGGGGAAGTGAGGACTTTCTGCTTGTTCAGGTATTTTTATCATACTTGATCCTTTCATAGATTGTTATAGTCTATTTAAGTACTAATATAGACTTGTATATGGAGTGACATTAATGTTTAAATAGTCGGAAAAAATTAAGGATAAGGGTAGATATTCAAACTGTAAATCCATATGCAATATCTCGGAAACTACATTTTGAGGTAGTAGAAAAGCTTCCCCCACGATAGCGTTAGTATATGGAAAATATGGGGCTAGCCTATAAGCTATCCAGATTTTCTTATTATTATTTCTATTTACTATTCGTATAAAACCGAAGAGCTTATCATTCAAATCTCTAACAGGTACACCAGACTCAAATAGATTTAATAAATCCCAATCAGAATTATTTAGTGAAACGACTTGAACTGCCTTTTCTTCTAAATGAACTAAATTGATATTAAGTTTTAATGAAATTTCAGAAAGTTTAGGGAAAAAGGAACTATTACTAGGACCAGATAAAGAATTTTCAAAAAGTACACTAAAACTTTCAAACTCTTTTTCTATAGGTATCCTGTCATTATCGAGTGCTTCTGCTTTTGCAACACAAGTTTTTTCTACTGGATCAATAGTAATAATAATATTAAAGTAAGTTGTGGAAGGGATATGCACAAGAGTAAGTCTAAAGTGAGCTAAAGTAGGATTATCCTCAAAGTGAAGCCCTGTATCTTTACCCCAGAATAGACAATCTGTAATAAACATTTCAGACGAAAGCATATTTTCGAAAATCATCTGTTTTTCTACTTGGCGAAAGAGTTCAACAAATTCAGGAAATTTTTCATCTAAGGAATGTACACCGTCCGCAAAATCTTTAAGACGAAAGCACTCAAAGTCTCGAAACGTGCATTTTCTCAAATGAGTAAGTGTATTTGAACTTAGTAAGTTAGTCGTAAATTTCATTTTATCTCCATTCTAGTGAGCTACTCTCACTTTAAGTTTTATCTATTCTTATCGATCATTAAATTTAAAAAATTTCCATATCGAGATCTGTTTCTACTTGATTTTGTGCATGGGAATTAGTGGAAACTTGAGATACTGGAGTGACATTTTTGAGAGAATCGAGTATATATCTGCGCCCTTCAGGAGGAAGGGCTTGTATTTGTTCGCGTTGAGCATCAGTTAATTTCAAATTTAAATTTTCAGCTTGGGTTTCAATATCTAGTAATTCTTCTTGTAGTTCATTTATAGAAATTTGCTCAATATTTTTACTGGAAACCTCGAGTTGATCTTGTTCATTATTTAATAAATTTTGTAATTTATTAAAATGTGTCTCAAGTTCAAGCTTACTAATATTGGCTAGACGATAAGGTTGATCTACAGATGAATCATTTAACACCGTCCATAATGTTTGGTATTCTCGTTTTACTTCATCAGTTAACCCCAACGCTTCAAATTTTTCCTCCTCAACGAACTCGATGTTATGACTTTCTAAATCATCAATAGCACCGGTGTCATGGTCAAAAAATACATCCGTATTATAATTTGTTTCATTATAATATCGAACATATTGAATAAGCTCTCCACGTTGTTTATCATCCAATCCTGCCCAGTAGGCATCCAACAGTGCTGGTGCACCTCCTTGAGCATTCCAAGCTGCTATTTGTTCCGGAGTTCGTTCCTCAAGAGTTTTAGTAATCAAATCAGAATCAATTTCTTTGTTTTTTGAATCTCCAAACCACTCTGGCTTTATGTTCCAAATATCACCGTCTACTGCGTATTTTGCATAAATATCGTCCGTCTTTTCCTGTTCTTCAAATTGTTCTTGCCAATATTGATCTTGTTGTTCTTGCAATTCTTTTTGTGATTTTATTTCTTCCTCTTTTAATGCCTGCTTAGTGTTGGTTTTGAACTCATCTAGTGTATTTGATTCTGTGAATATTTGACTTAGTTTGTTTTCGTCTACGTATCTCAATACATCAAGGCCCTCTTCATCTGGTTCAAGAAAGCCATCATCTCCTGTAACATCTGGATAGGCTGCTTCCATTGCTTCTTTATAGCTTTTAAATTGATTCAGGTTATTTTCCCATTCATTTTTTTGTCCAGGTATTTTACTTTTTTCTGATTGATTATCTAAGTTATCAATGGTAGTATTTTTACCAATTGAATCTAATTCAAACAAATCAATGAGCCCATTTTGTTGATCTATAATACGTTGTTGCTCAATTTTAGGTAATTTTCGAAACTCAATTTCTTCATTTAGTGAAGTAACAGTATTTGTTGCAATCACTTTATTTTCAATTTCTTCAAAATTGTCTTCCCACCATTGGCTAAAATCCCCTGGTGTTTTTACAGAAAATGAAGTAAAAATAACATCTTTATCCATTTCATCCACTAAGGCTGCTCGAACAAAAATTTCATCATCATTGCTCCAGTTCAAATATTCCACTCCATCTGTAATATCCAAGTGTAAATTACCTATGGGGATTTTGTTGTTTTCTGCATATTCTTGAGCAAATTCAATGCTATGAAATGTAATGTGATCACCATTATTAAGATCAATGACTTCATTTGACGAAAGATTTTTTTGTTCAGTTATTTGAATATTTTCTAATTCCTTTATTTTTTGATCCCTAATTCTTCTATTGATTGCTTTGTAAATATCTGTTTTTTTAGTCATCCTCCCTTCTTTATCAATATCACCGTTATATTTTGCAATTGTTTCATACATATCCAATTCTAAATCGGAATAGGGCTCATTTTCTGAACGAAGCCAACTGTACCCTACATCCATCATGGTTTGAGAAACACCTGTCTCTTCAATTCTGTCTGAAATCATTTTTTCAATAATTTCCCTGTGATTTACTAGCCAAAAGCCATGGCCTCCTATTGATGCATCTAAAACTTTAGATATTTGATCATCTGTTGCAGATAGTAGTTTTTCATTTGTCATTGTGAAAATTCTCTCTTTCATTGATTAATCTTTTTTAATAGACAGATTGCTTTATATTTCAGCTTCTGGAGTTTCTTTGTATACTTCATGAGAAATGGAATGACCGTCCTTTAGGTTTGAAAACTCATTTAGCATATATTTCCGTCCCTCTGGAGGTAGTTGACTTATTTTTTCTCTTTGTGTATCTGAAATTTTTATGTTTAATAACTCTGCCATAGCTTCAATTTTTAAGAGATCATTTTGAATTTCACCGACTGAGAAAGTTTGTGTAAAGTCGAACTGGTTTGCTGCAACATCCATATATTCTTCGAAGAGTTCGGGTTCTTCTTGAATTTGTTGTTCCAAAATATCTTGTTCAAATAGACGTCGATTATCTTCTAATGTCTTATCGACGTCGTGCATGTTATCTAACGCATTTGGTAGATCGAGTTGTTCATGAAGCAATGCCCAAACCAAAGCATATTGTTTATCATCCTGGTCTGAAACAACATCTTTTTCATTCAATAGAGGATATTCACGATCAAGAAACTTCAAAAAATTACTTTTCTCATCTCCAGATAAGCCATCCCAGAAGGTCTGAAGAACTGCTGGAGCACCTCCCACCTCGTTCCATTCTTGGATAATTTCTGGAGTAACGTTATGCTCTCGAGAGAAAAGTAAGGCTAAAGTTTCGACCATGCGTTCTTTATCTTGATCAATAATTGGTCCTAATTTTACATGTGTAGATGATAGTCTCCATCCATTTTCTTGATATGTGTTCATGACTGCAATTTGAGCATCTGTATATTCACTTTCGGATAGAAACAAAAGCGTTTCTTCTTCAGGAATAACCATAATTACTTCAGATAAAATAGAAGGCCAGAAATTATCTGAATTTCGATCTAGTTCTACTCCTTCAATAAAAGTTTCAATCTCTCTGTGCTCTACTGCACGTACTTCTGGAGCTTCTTCATAGTAACCCGACCATAAAGTACCGTCCTGTAAAATATAGATTGCTTTATCAAATTCGTCTGTCAGATTATACCCCTCATCCTCCAGAGTAGAAAAATTTAATATACTATTTTTCTTCATTTTTCACCTCAAACTAAAAGAGTAGAAGACATCTGCCCTCTACTCTTGTGTTATTTTTTTTTATTATTATAATGATTTTTTTAACTCTCCTTGACTCTACACGTATAACTCTGAAGAATGATCTTTTTGAACTACTGAAGCAACCACGTGCTGTGATTTTTTCACCATTTGCTCTTGTTTTTTCAACTTCAAGTGATCGTTCCAATCCGCTTTAGTTTCTCCTGGGCGTAAAGGGGGCAGGTGTGGTGTAACTTTCGTATGTTTTAAACCAAGGTTCAGAAAGAAATCTTTTCCAGCTTTATCATTATCTGTCGCAATAATAATCTTGAGTTTGTCCGTAAACCCTTTTTCATCCGCATCCATTAGCCATTGATGGGCAGGTATAACGTTCGCTTCAAGTTTTTTGTAGGACTCAATGTCAGGGCACAAGGCATCCACAATACTTTTAGAAATTGTTCCCTTGTTTAGCCCATGTAAAGCAACTAAACGAGCATTGTTAAGGCGCTCCTTATGTAGCTCATAATAAGCCATCATATCTAAAGGTCCTTCAAAAACATAAATTTTAAAAGGAGCCTCCTTGGTTGATTGAGCAAAACTCTTTTTCTCTCCAACATCAATTTGAAACCCTGAATAATACTCAGATCCTCGTAAGGTCTTTTTTAAACGTCCTTTTTTCTTGTACTTTTGCTTGTTGTACCATATACCTTGTAAAGCCCCTCCAACAGTTCGACCTGTGAGATCTACATTTTTAAATACAACGACAGGTTCAGTTTCTCCAGTTTTATAGTCCTTATAGATGCCTTGCGCAATTACACCCTTAGAGAGAAAAAAGTCTATCGTTTCATCCGATAGACCTCGTTCATTTTTTAAATATTTCCGTGCGTAATCAAATGATTTAGCCTCTGGAACACGATAGACAAATGGCTTTTGAGGTTCCTTCTGTTTGGGAGAAAGAACTTGTGCATCTAAGCCAAGAATATGCTGCAGCGCTTCTTTAAAAGAGACGTCATTGACTCGTTCTACCAAGTCAATGGTATCTTTTCCTTTTAGCCCTCTCGAAAACCAATGATAGATATTTTTTTCTGTATCAATAACTAAAGAGTCGTGTAACTTCCAGGAGTAATAATGGCTTGATATTTTATCAAGCTCCATGCCTAGACTTTCTGCAATGGTCAAAATATCAGTGTTTTTGGCCTCATTTTTAAGACGGTCCGGATCATACATAGGCTACTCCTATCCTACATTTTGCTTTTGTAGTGCAATAATATTATCGGCTTGCTGAAGCGTAGATAAATCTTTCAAGACTTTATCCTGGTTGCGATTTACTTCAGACAAGGTTTCTTTAAAGCTTGACTCAAGTCCTTGAGTCAGTTCTGTTTGTCGCATAGCAAGTTCTGATTTCTTGCCTTCAAGAATATTAGACAAATGCTGTGTTTCTTTATTAAAGCGTTTTGTTACTTCGAGGGTTATTTTCTCTGCATAAGAGTCTTGAATGCCTTGAGCTGTACTCTTACGTTTGGCCTCGTTTTCTTGCTTGATAGCTGCAAGAGCTGCTTTATGACGGTCCTCTTCAGCTTGGATATTAGAGGACAATTCTTCCAGGAGTTCTTGTTCTTTTTGATAAAGCATAGCTTCCTTTTCACCTTCAAATTGAACTCGGACTTTTTCTGGAATTTCTGCACGTCGATCTTGAGAGGCAACCTCCGCATAGATTTTTTTATTTTCTGCTTCTAGGAACTCCAAAACCATTTGGCGTGCTTTTATCGCAAAACCTGCCATGAAGTCTTGAGCAGTCTCAAGATTTTCAACCTCAAAACCTTCTGCAGGCAATGAAGATGACGTTTTGAGAGAAACTGCTGTGGCTCTTCCAATAAGATCATCAAGTAACGGCTCCACGTAGCCTGCTCCCAGATTTAAACGTTTTTCAGGCTCTGAAGTGAGAGGTGAAACTGGAGAAGCAGGTGGTTCTTCCATGTTGCTCTGATTTTCTTTGATGAAATTATATGAAGGACGTTCAATTTCCTCTGCAGCTCGATTATTTTCTAAACTAGAATCATTTTTAATTTCTTCTTCGTTATTATTAAGGGGCATTGGATCTTGAACAGGAGAGGGGTCTTGTTTTTTAGACATCACGTCATTCCAAGAAGAAGCAAAATTATTTACTTCTGTTACATTAGCTTCTTCCGGTTCTTTTGGATGTTCTTCTTGTTCTAATATTTCAAAAGGTCCTGGTTTTTTCTTGAAAAATTCTTTAAGTTCACCATTCCAATCCGTATCTTTTGGTAATGGCAGATTGAACCGTTTTGCATAAACAACCTCTGCAGCTTCATTATTACGAATTTTAGAAACCAAAACGCTACTTTTCAAGTAATCTCGATGAAAGCGTTGGTTTTCTTCGTCCAGGTGTTGGATAAATTGAGTATTATCCATTATTTTTTCAGTATCGATGTAAGGGCACTCTGTTAATTCATAATAGAACTTTGCCTTACGTTTAAAACTATCAAATAACTTCATGATGTTCCTCATTTCTATTTTCATTTTGGCTTAGTGTCACCTTAGCTTCTGATTTTGGCTGACTATCTTCGCCAACAAGTACCTGGATAGCTTCCATAGCATCCGTAAAGTTTAGATCTGTATCACGCAGCACAGATTGAAACATCTTATATTGAACTTCTTCAATCTCTTCCTGCAGCTTTTTGATATTTTCGTTTGCCTTGTCTCGAGCCAGAGTTTCCTTAGAAATTCTCCCCTGTAGACTAGATAAACGATTGAGATGTGTCTTAGGAATTTCCGCCATTATTTTTTTCTCCTCCTGGAAGTGCTTTAATATCTGTGACTTCCAAAGCATCGACTTTAGAGTCCTGAACAGACAGATTTATTTTTGCGACAACTGGATAGCCCTTTTCTTGGTAAATAGGGCATTCAGTATAGTAAAGTTCTACATAATACAGTGCCTTATTGCTGGCATCTTGAAAAACTTTGCTCTTGATATATGATCGTGAGACAAGTTGAGAGGAGTTACTTGTATTAATTGTCTTGTCCTTTTCAAATGCCTCAATCATCAATTTAAGGCTTGTTGCATCTTCAGCAATATGTAAGTTTTGATAACCTTTTTCTGTCATTAAACTTTGAAGTTTATCTTGTCGTTCATCAATAGATGAAGCGTTTAGCTCCCAACTGCTATAGACTTTCAAAAAATCTACAACGATTTTGCTGCTCTCTTCCTCTGATTTTTCACTACTATTTTTAGTAACAGCTTCTTCTTTTGAAGAACTATCTTGTGTTTCTCGACTTTCTTGAACAATTTTTGGAGGAAGCTCTTTTTTACTAGAATTCCCACCGTGATAAATAATGTAACCCGCAGCTCCGACAAGCGCTAAAATGAAACCTACGCTTATGATAATGAGCTTACGTACATTTGATCGATTGACCATACGGCCTCCTTATTCTTATATAGTTTAAATTACTTAGGGGGATGGATAACTGAAGCGACAGAATTATTCGTGTACGTCCATGTCCAAGTTTTTGCGGGTCCTGGATTTTGGTCATAAATAATAAGGCGATCATCACCCAATACTTTCCCTACAACTCCAGTATGACCATATGTCGGATCTACTCGCCAACCGCCCATATCTGCACCGGCCGCAAAGTTAATAATATCTCCAGCTTTTATCTGTTTATAATTTGGAGTATTGACGACTTTCCATCCCCATTTATCCCAAGGATAATCACTCCCGATATTTGAAGCATTCATACCTCCGACAAGGTTTGGAATGTTCTCTGTAACCGAATGAGCATAAAAAGATGTTAGAGCGTAACATTGACCATCTGCACCACCATAAGTACCTGCAATGGATTTTCCAAGTGCTTCATCAAGTGCCTTTATTCCTGCAGCACCACCATTACCTCCAACAGGACCATAACCTCCTGGGGGATCCGGTGTCCCACCGTGTGCATCAATGTACATATCGAAATCCTGCATAACTGCAGCTCGTTTTTTCCCACTGTAAAGGGCCGTCCAATAGACACCTTCACCAGGTTTAAGTGTATGGTTCGCAAAGGCTTCCGCCCTTTGATCCATAATTTTAACTGTTTTGTTTCCCAGAGTATCAATTTGATAATCCCTGAACTCCTTAACTGCTCGAGTATTATCCCAATTTGCGCCCTGGTTTGGATCATTATCAAATGCTCCAAAACCAAAAATATTCCCTTTCGGGAAATCTGCTGCAACACCGGCTGTTCCATATGAGGACTCCATTTGCGCAAAGGCTACAAGAGCCCGGACATCAATTCCGGATATTTTTTGTAAACGTAAGAACTCTTTACCAGAAGCCCTGGCATCTACCTTTTCATATCCTTGGCTTTTAATAAAGCCATCAATTTGTTGTTCTGTAATACCATAACGCTGTGCAAGTAAGGAGGACGTATAAGCATCCCGGCCTGACCAATGCTTCACGTATTCTAGTCCATCTAAAGAAGAGTTCGACTCATCCTGGTTGGATAAACTCGAGAAAAGAATTATTCCAACAGATAAAAGAGCAAAGCCTCCGACAACCATCCCTATAAAACCAAGAATGTAAGGATTTTTGATTATAGCTAGGATATACTTTTGTACCATCTGGAAGCTTTTCTGTCTTATTTGCCTCAATTTTGCAGCTAGACCATTGGGTGCAGCACTTGAAGCTGAATTAGAAAATGCGGACTTAACGCCTTTAGAGCCGAAACGTAAGTCATTTGCTTTATTTACACTCACACTTCGAGAAAATTTCTCACCTTTGGTCACAAAAGCATGTACTCTTTTTCCGGCTTCAAAAGAATTTTTCCCCTTATCATAACTGCTCTTAAAATGATTTAATACTTCTAAGTCCTCATCTTGAGCCAGAATATTAATTGTATTCTTCTCAAGTGAGGTGCTTCCTACATTCTTTGCACCCTTAATAAGGTTGGTTTTCACTATATCTGAGCGCTTTTTTGCCTTCTTAAATAGTTTTGCTGTACTTTGAGGATAATTCCTTGACAACTTTGTATGAGTGCCTGGAGGAATATTTTTATAGTAATAGACTTTTACTACTCTTTCAGCTAATAAAGACTTTTTTTCACTCTTTTCTATTTTAGATTTACTTTTAATTTTAAATCCTATATTTAATTTTTTTAGTGTCCCTTTTGTCAATTTCACATTGCCATAGTTAGCACGTGTATTTTTAAAGGTCTGTTTCTTGTCTTTATTTTTTAAGAGCTCCTGTACACCATCTTTGGTATTACTATCCTCAAAATTATTCTTGTTTTCAGAAAGGAATATATCATCCGGTACTTGTTTGTCTGTCATTCTTCACCTTCGTATCCATTAATTTAAAGAGTGCTGTTTGTTTTGGAATTTTATTTGAAAAAGGAATGATGTTGGAGCCCACTATAATTAATCCTGCACCTGCAGCTGGACTACTTAAATATGAAGATTGTTTTTCTGTTAAATTAAACTCCTCATTCAAAGCTTTCAATACTCCACCTTTTTGTTGGAGTAGAATTAAAAAGTCGGAGTTAAACATAATATTTCGTCCTTCAAGAGTAGCTGCCATTGTTTCGGCAGATTGTGTCATAAAGGTTGGATTACCTCCATATTTACGAATGCGGGCATAGATGTTTGAAGCAGCTTCACGAAGCTGTTGGATTTGATTAGGATTGATAAGGATTTGGAACTCATCAATATAGACCCATGTCACAACACCTTTACGTCGGTTTTCAACAACCTTGTTCCAAATTTTGTCCAAAATAACCATATAACCAAAAACAGCCATTTCATTTTTCAAAGCGTTTGTATCATAAATTGTCAAACGACTATTAAGATCCACATTAGTATTTTTGGCAAACATATTAAGAGAACCTTCAATATAAATACCTAAGCCCCCGACAAGATCTTTGGCTTCTTCTGATTGGTTTTCTTTTAAAATACCAAACCAATCTTGGAGATTTGGTTTATCATATTGTCGATAAACTTCCTTTGTAATTCTATCAATAAGCGTACGCTGTGTCGGTGTAATACGTCCCAAAATGTTGCCAAATATTGAGAGTAAAAAATTGGCCTTATCCGCAATAGAATCTCCCTCAATCCCCAGACCTTCCGTATCTTCAAGATCTAAGGCATTAATAGAAACAGGAGAACCTGGTCCAATATGAACCACTTGTCCCTTAAATTCCTTAGCGATTGGAATATATTCTCGCTCAGGATCCAAGATAATGACTTCATCTTTTGGTCTTGCAAGAAGCGTAGAGATGATTTCATTTTTAGCCGCAAAGGACTTACCTCCCCCGGATACTGCCATAATTCCACCATTGGAGTTCTTCAGCTCATCAGACATACGATTGATCAAGATGTTGTTCTTACTCAAAAGATTGATCCCATAGAATTTGCCACCTTCATGTTGGATGTCTTGTGAAGTGTATGGAGAATTAACAGAAAGGTTCGGCGTAAGTAGATCTCTAACAAAACTCTTTTCAAAGTCCATGTAGTTCTTTCCAAGAGGTAGGGTGCTGTTCAAGGCCTGTTCTTGAGTCAAGTAAAAAGGTTCAAAATTAGCCCCAAATTTCTTCCCTACTGCATTAATCTGTTGGATATTATGGCGAAGTTCATCGCTATTATCTGCCCAGGTATAAACCATAATTGTAGTAGAGAATTGCGTGTCTCCGGTTTCTGTCACAAAGTCAATTTGTTCATTGACATCCTCATAATATTCACGTGTGCCACGTGCAATATAATCACCGCCTGAGCCTTTATGAGAAGATTTAGACCGTTGTTTCAATACCTCTCCTTCAACATCCATAGAGGCTGTACGTAAGCTTTGGTTTGTTTCTGCGATGGAGTAAGGGCTTCCGTGAATAGTTAAAACCATCTCGATACCTGCTTCAGTCAACTCCTTAAACATACTGTCTGATAAATTTCGTGGATAATCTCTTAAAAAGAGAACCTCACCTTCTTTATCATTAATACCAAAGGAAATTTTCCCCGGACGATTAAAGTTCAATACTCCAGGCGCAATTAAATCTTGACTACGTAGGTTTTGTTTTGCAATATCTGAGTAATCTCCATAAAGTGGGGTACCAGGTCTTAGAATGTCATTCATGACTTGCAAACGCTCCATTGCCTCAAGTGGCGTTAAACCAGACTTGATGGCACGTAACTCTTCTGAGAAGTTATCTGACATACTCTCCAAATTTCGTCTTGCATCACGTTGATTTGCGGCATGAGTAGACAAAGTAATAAAACGGCCAACTTTGAAATTATTATGGCCTTTATCGTAATTATCTTCGATGATTGTATTAAATTCTTCCCTAAAGTGATCAAAACCATCACTTCTTGGAGCATAAGCGTTTTCTTCCATATACTCCCCTTTTGGTGTTTTCTTTACCAAGAGAGATAATTGGAAGTGGTCATTGTTTGATAGTTGATTAAGTGCTGCATTGTATTGTGAAAGGATGATTTTTTGTTCCGTGTCTGTCGCTGTAGTATAGGTTATAGGCGATAAATCATAGGTCCTTGAGTAAATATCCTCGACAACGTGCATAATCCCATTTTCATATAAGTATTTGTACTGTAATGAATTTTGAGTGGTCGCAGCTTTTAGTTTTTTCGATGGCAGCTCTTCAACGCCATTCTTTGATTTTTTTGTCTTTCTTAAAATCATTTTTATGATACTCCTTTGTTTTTTCTTGTTTGTAAAGTCGTGTTTGGACTGTTGTTGTATATTTAAGCTGAAGCTTTAACCAAGTTGTAAAAGGTAAACCGTGAGGCCGAAAGAGTGCATGTCCAGCTCCAAGTGCGACAATCACTAAAATGAATGGTTTAAGCAAAGCATCGGGTAGAAATCCTAAAATGCTATTTGCAATATCTGCCCCAATACCAATAATCAAGGCGATGACAAGTAGCCACTGGCTTCCTGTTAAGACCCCTAAGGTTTTTGGACGTTTAGAGACGTCCTTATATACTTTAATTTCCATGTTAAACTCCTAATAATTTTGATGAGATGTTATGACTTTGCCAAAGAGCAATGATAAAGATAAAGCCTTGAACAATACCTGAAAGCAATTCTTTAATACCATCAACTGAAGCCATAATACCTGGAATTTGCCAACCCGAGATGTCCCAACCTGCAGTACTCATAAAGTGGTAAACTCCAATGACCGTTAATAATACGGCCGGCTGCAGTGCATAGGCACCAATATATTTGAGATAAGTAATCCCTATATTTTGATGTTCGGCTGAAGCAAATGAAGCCATAGGAAGCGGAGCCAAAGCGAGTAGCACATAGAGTTGGAAAAATCGAAGCATGATTAATACAGTAAGCATGACATATGCTGCAAGAGAGATCAGCACGCCTACAGAATAAGCCAAGGCAAATGTGAGGAAATTCCCTGTAAGAATACCTCCTATGGTGTCCCATATACTTGTTGAACTAGAAATATCTACATTCGGCAATACATCAAAGGCACCATTCGCATATTTACCCATCAGTTTAACCAAGCCAATGCCAACAAGAACCATGAATTCAACTATATAACGACTCAAGGCAATCATGACACCAGATACTGCCCCACGCCAAGCAATCTCCGCAAAGAACCTCGGCATCATTACTCCGTTATTTGATGTATTCACTCGTTCAAACATTTTTGCTAGTTCCATGACGAGAACAATAGCTGCTAAATAAAGAGCGACCTGAGTGGTCGCATTTGTAATAATATTCGTTACCCATCCCATAGTGGATGAGTCATATTCTGCTAAAGTTTTAGAAAATGTTGCAATTAAGTCCATAAAAAGACCCTCCTATGCTTTCTTTTAATTCCCTGGGGGATTTGAGAAGACACCAGAAAGCATTGAACCACCACCAACAGCCGCAAGGAGAATTCCACCAAGAATAAACCAACCTGCTTCTGACTTACCTTGCGCATCTTGTGCACGTCCTGCATTAATAAGAGCAATGATCCCAAAGATAGCCGTCAATATCCCACCACCTGTAACAAGCCACATAAGGTCTTTTACCAAGTTCTCTCCAACTTGTGCGCCAGATGTTTGCGCTGATGCCTCTCGTCCTTTAAAGAGAGCCAGAAAAGCAAGCATTGATAAATAGGCTTTTACGTTCATGATTTTTGATTTTGTTTGAGTAATTTTTTGCATTTGTTTTTTCCTTTATTTTTAATTTTAAGCAGCTAAAAAGTTAATTTCTTCTGCTTCTTCTTGATTGTTGTTCTTCATATTAGCATCGTATCTTTCACTTAGATTACGATAGCGTTGTGGTTCCCACCAGTTTTTATCTCCTGGCTTTTTCCCCACTTCTTTAGCTTTTGGATGCTGTAAATAATGGTATTTTGGTACCTTAAACATCGGAACAGAGGCAATCTTAACCAAGGACATGCCTCGATCAAGCTCAGAAACACCGTTGTATGTAATTAAATCTATACCTACAGGCTCTGAACGTACAAACCCTCTGTCTCGGCTTTTACGATAGACCGTTTTCTTCCCACCAGTTTTCATCCAAAACTCTTGCGTATCTGGTTCAGTTGAACCTGATAAATAAACCCAAGAATCTGCATTCCCAAAGAATTCCTTCCAGGAGTCTTTGTAATTACGCTGCATTTGGTTCATACTTTGTAAAACAATGACAATAGAGAGCAGTCGACTTCGGAACACAGACAAAGCTTCCTTGATATTTGGTACTTTCCCAAGATTGACAAATTCGTCCATTAAGAATTGTACTGGTACTTTAGCCTCTCCCCCCATTTCATTATCAACAATATGTTCTAATGTTCTAAATGCAAGGAGGAAAACCATAAGAGGTAGGAAATTGAACGTGTCATCCAAATCTGGAATTTTAAGGAAGACTGCATACTTCTCGCTTGCCCATTTATCAATTTCCAAATTATCATCCGCAATAAACTCACGGACTTGTTTCAAGTCAAACATAGAGAAGCGAGTTACAGTAATAGCTAAAACGGAGTCTCTTGTCTTATCTTTGAACATGTCAATGAATTTTCGCCATTGAATATAGGCAAAATTATCTGCACCAAAACGTTTTGCATGAGCTTTAAACATGAATTCAAGCTGACTTTCTACTTCTGGATGTCTACGTGGAAGTAATCCAATCAATGTGCCTATATCTGCTAGGTTTGGCATGACACCATCTCCCTTATGACTTTCATCACCTCTATAACGATAGTAAAGGAAGCCCATCAATGAAGTAATAAGCATTTCTTCGGATTTGTCCCAGAAAGGTTCGCCTTTTTTCTCGTGCTCCGCATTGGTTGCATCGATAAGCATCCGGATTACCTTTTTAAGGGTAATTTCATCTTTAATATAAGCAAATGGATTGAAGTGATCTGAATTGGTTAAAGTATCAAAATTGACTTCACGAACCTTGTACCCATTCTTTTGGAACATTTTCCCAAACCGTCTGGCCGTTGTACCTTTAGGGTCTGTCAAAAGATAGGAAGAATTCATTTGCATAAGGTTATTCCAAATGAACGATTCTGTCTTACCTGCACCAGATCCACCGATAACGATGACGTTATTATTTCGACTTTTCTTAAAGAATTTAGCTTTTCCAAAATTCTTATAGGCACCTTGTCCGAGAATGATATTTTGCGAAAAATCTTTTTTATTCTTAAAGCTTTTTAATTCCCTTGCGGTTCCCCATCTGGCATCCCCATGTTCTCGACCTGGTGCATATTCTCTGGTGTCCCTTACCGCATAAACTAACCCTGCGGCTACAAGGACTGCTCCAGAAGCTAAAATCGGCCCCTGTTGTAAAGAGAGATACCAAGGTTGTGCATGGATAAAATCAGGCATTTGTAAGACCGTTTGAATTTTTTCACCATCCGGTGCCATTTGATAAAGTTCTGTGGCTCTGTTTGCAAGATAAGCTCCTGTTAGACCTACCATGCCATAGCCCACACCTTGTGTCTGCTTATTCATAAATCTGGCCCTCCATCAAAGAGATCTAGCGCTGAAGCATCAGAAACTGGTTCTTGTGCGGAAAGATTTGCAAAATCTGAATTAGAGGGGCTAGAAGATTGGCCAAGATTTGGCTCTTCTTGTCCTGGAGTGATGGTATGTTGGGTAGAAGCTTGACGTTCTTGCATTTTTTCACGCATTTTAGCAGCTATTGCTTTTTCTTCTTCCTTCTGTGCCTCTTTAATTGACTGTGTAAGAGACGGACTTGAGACAATCCCTGGGTTGTGACTAATCTCATCCAGTGCTTGTGCAAAAGCATTACGTGCCACATTGGCATCCTTAGCGAGAAAAAGCACTTCATGCTTGCCATCATCGAGGGCTTTAATATGGAACTGGAGTCCATAATCTTTCAGAACATTTTTAAGTTGTTCTAAATTTACTGCTTTCTCGAGAAGCTGAGGTTCTGCGATTGCTTTTCCTGTTTTCATCAGGAATTCAAGCGATTTCTCACCAGGTGCTAAATTTTGCCTTTTTAACTCTTGACCCCATTCGGTAAGCATCTTTTGACGTTCAGATGGAGATTTTGCTAAAAATTCTTGTTCCATTTCAGGAGAAACCTCAAGTCCAGATAGATCTTCCGCATAATTTTTAGCTTTTAATAAATCAATTTGTGCTTGGTCTTTTCCTGCTTTTTTCTTTTCCACGTGACGTTTTAAAGTCGTAAGCAGATAAAGTGTTTGACGAATGGTTTGAGGCATATCACGCATCAAAACACGAAACATTTCTTGTTGTTCTTGTCCCATAAACCTTCCTTTTTAGATAATAAAAAAACAGACTTCTAAAAAATCTGCTTGATGTTATTTTTAAATTTCCATGTTGCCTGGTGTCCAGACATTGTTTTCCTTTGCCTTTGGATCCGGTGCAAAGTGAGGAGGAATTTCTGTGTTTTCTTCCGCTTCTGCAGCCATTACTTCTTCTTTTTCTTTTTCTTCCTGTTCAAGCTCTTCTTTGTTATTATAGAGGGCTTGAAGGGTAAGGAAAAGATTTTCAGCGATCTGATCAGATAAAGTCATACCCTTACCCATTCGTCCTTCAGGGCTCCAAGAACGTAAATCTAAAACCGGTGAACGTCCATTGTAGGACACCCGATTAAGTTCTGTTGTCCACCCTTTGCCATTCTTTGAGAGAATAGCAATTTTTTCAACTTTTTCGAACACAAGTTCTGTGCTTTCATTTGTTTGTTTTTTGGAAAAATCCATGACCATAAATTGGTCCTCCGTTTCAATTAATATTTTTTTCAGTCATCAAGCCTTCTCAACGAATTTGGCTTTACTTGAATTTTAGTTACTTCTGATAAAACAAAAATCAGCACACATTTTAGAGAGCTGATTTTGTTTAAATATTCTATTTTTCTGGGTCTTTAAAATTAGAAAACACTCGAGCTTTATTGCAGGCTAATTTTTTATAGATATGATCTCCTTTTATTTCAAAACCAAACTTTTGATAAAAGTGATCTCTGCGTAGATGATTTTCTTTATCCTTTTCATCTTCAGGAGATAACCAACCTATGATAATCACCTCATTAACTTTCAAATGGTGGCTTACATAATCAAGTAAGATATTCATCAAAAATGTTCCATATCCTTGATTAACATAACGTGTCTTAAACTCTTGAATATAAAGACGATCGATAAACCCATAATCCTGATTACGAAAGATGTCACAGTCAATATGCGTGTGCCATCTTGCAGGACTTCTGAAATCATCCATATCATGAAGCATAAATTCAAAATTGGTCACTTTACCATCCCTGTCCAGTTTTTGTTCCACAGACACAACAAATGTTTTTCCGTGAATCTCTACATACTGTAGAATATGCTTATTATAATACTTAAATTCATTAATCTCAGATAGCACGTCAATTTTCTTCTTGAGAAAATTAACTTGATTACTCAAAGTTCTGTTTTCAACTAATAAATGCTCAACATTCTCCAAATAATTCTGGGTGCTGTTCTTTGAGCGCTTGAACCACTGTTTCAAACTGCTTATCTCCTTTAAAATCTAACTCTACACCCCAGTAAGCATCAAACAATCTCCTCCCCATTCCTTGTGCCTCTGAAGCTGAACCATACAATTTTGTATACGACCAATCTGCCCATAATAAACGCATAACTTTCACATACTCGTCAATTTGTTTGTATTCACGAAAACGACGAAAAGCTAATATATAGAACGTGGAATAATGTTCTCTGCGCTCCTCTTCAGGTAAGTCATGGATTGTAATTTTACCACGATAAATCCACTCTGCAACAGTTTGTTTAAAGTTATCATTTTCTAGCAATTCATCGCCCTCCATTTTAACATAAATTTACTTCTATGTTTTGTCATTATTTTTCTCCCTTATTCCTTATTTTAGGAGCTTCTGAAAGAGTAAATTCAACAGTATAAATCAGACAAGTTGCAGAAAATGAAACTAAGAAAATTAAACCTGTCAAAGAAGAACTCCCACTAATTGAAAAGAGATAACCAGTGGAAACAAATGCTAAGCTGTATCCCATCCTACTCACAAATTTTTTTATATATTGTAGCATCTTAATTCTAACTCCTTTTTTAGTTATTTAAATTTATCATTTTCGAGCAATTTGGGAACCTCGCAAGTATACAGTAACTTCTTTCTTCGTCTCATTTTTAGGAACATTTTTAAGCGCTGCATTAATTTTTTGCTTTGTACTATAAGTTATTTGAGTGACTTTTTCTGTATAACTTTCGTCTCTACTGCTCATTTTAACTATTGTGTTTTTATCATTGATATTCAACTTTCTAGTAAAAATTTTTCCATCATTATTTTTCACTAATAGTTTTAATTCATCAGAATCTGATAACTTATCTTCAACTCTTACAATATTCAACTTTTCCGTTTTTATCTCTGTTTTTTGAGTTAAAGATAAAGGCATAAATATATTTACACCTAAAAATATTACTGCAGCTCCTAATATAACTGATCCAAGTGCATTCTTCGCAATATCATAATAATCTTGCATATAAATTTCATATACAAGACTTGTTATAAACATTAGGAATAAAAGAGTTACAAACATAAAAAAGCCAAATACAAAACCATTTACGTGATTGAAATTTAGCTTTACAATTTCATTTGTTATAGTGTGATCCATTTCTAGTAATTCCCCCAGTAATCTTCTTTACTCGCCTCTAAATAATCATTAAGCCTGTGAGCAGATGTATACTCGAAATAACCTTGAGGAAAACCTCTATTTAGACTAGAAAAATGAATATGTTGAAGAAATTTAATAGGAAAATCATCAAGTTTTTTTGAACTTGAAATACAATATTTTGGTTTAGCATCAATATACCTATCAATATAGCTGCACAATTTTTTCTCCATCATGTACCTTGATAAGTCTAAATCATTTTTATCATACACACGCTGTATTTCCATTGGGTTTTCAATACCTTGGCGCATATTCTTGTATATGATAATAGCCTCAAGATGTTTCCTATACTTTTTCACATTTCCATTGCGAATGTTTTCTTCTAAAATTGCCTGAAAATCATCAACAACAACTAAACGCTGCTTTCTTGAAGGAAATAGTTCAACGCCCTCAAAAAATGGGGGAATTAGAGAAGCTTTTAAAAATTTCCCTAGTTTCACTTTCTCATTCTTTAATAATTCATCATACTCCTCTCTATAAGCTGTATGGACAATGATTTCATCATAGATATTCAAAGACAAAGCATTCTCAACAACAAGTCTTAAAAGACTCGTTTTCCCAGTGCCAGGATTCCCAATAACTGAGATATTCCCCTCATTAAGTAATAAGTTTTCTATTTTCATGTTCTATCCTCCCACCGCCATTCACCGATTGTCACGGTCAATAATTTTTATTTTTTGATCTTATTAAAGATTGTTTTTAGCTTGTCACGTTGCCAAACTGCTAATGCAGCAAGAAGCATACCAAGTCCTGCCAAGCTCCAAAGAGTTCTTTCTTCCCCTGTAGATGGAAGAATATCTTTTGCTTTTTCAATTACCGTTTTTGGTTTAACTTTTCCATACCAGTTATCATCGTCCCCGACTTTTTTACCAGAATGAACACCAACTCCATCCACTGTGACATTGTCACCATGAATATCGCCTGCAGCTAGACCTTCAAGAGTTCCTTTTCCTTCGATGGTTTCCCCAGGATTAAGTACCAAGAGTTTACCATCTTCAGTAGTCAGCTCGCCATCTTTATTGACTTTGAGTGGTTTTTCTTTGTATGTCAACTTGATGTTTTTAACATTGGTCTTACCTGCGATTGTTTTATCAACAATTTTTAGATGCGTAAGAGGTTCTGTGCCATTGTTTGTAGTTTTGAAGAAGATCTCTGTAGCTTTGTTTTCTTCAAGCTCTTTGGCCGTATCTTCGGTATCGTGGTCATTTTCGCCTGCATTATTAGGTTTATCTTTATGATTACCTTCTCCTGCTTCTGGCGCTTTAGAGTCCGCTTTTTCAATATCAATACTTGGAATTTCTTCTTTTGGCTTACCGTACCATTTATCTTCATCCCCAACTTCTTTGCCAGATTCTACACCTACACCACTAACTGAGGCCTCGTCTCCATGTAATTTGCCATCTGAAAGCTCTGGAAGTGTACCTTCCCCTGTCACAAATTCATCAGGCTGCAGCACAAGAAGTTTACCATCTTTAGTAACTAACTCACCATCCTTGTTGGTAGAAAGTTTTTCTCCATTAAAGAACCAAGCGGGATCTTTGATAGAAATCCCACCCTCAATGGTTTTATCAGAAACTTTCAAATGTGTGAGAGCCTCTGTCCCATTGTTTGTGAAACGGAATTTGATTGCCGTAGTTTTTCCTGCTTCCACCTCAAGAGCTGTATCAGGCGTATCACGGTCGTTTTCACCACCATTGTTGTCTTTATCCTTATGGTTACCCTCACCAGGGTTAGGCAGCTTGTCATTTGCTTTCTCAATGTCAATACTTGGAACAACAGGAGTTTCTGGATTGTCATTGAAATGGAGCGTAGACAAGCTGATTGTTGGTGTCTCTGGTGTAACCTCTCCGACAGTTCCCTCTCCATTTGGATTAGAACTTGTGGAGCTGTCTTTCAAGCTAAACGTACGAATAGTATAAGGTTTAGAAAAATCTTCATTGTAAGAAGCTGAGATTGTCAATAAATCTTTTTCTGTGTCTGTTACCATATGAACGTAGATTGGTTTAACTTTTTCGTAGCCGTCAAAACCTTTAGTTTGATAAATTTTCCAGTCCCCATAAGAAAGCTTTTGTGAAGCATAGCCATCGTCTCCTGTAATCGGATTGACTCCTGTCTTGAAGACAACATCATCAGCCACAGTACCTGGAAGAGCGGTGGCTGTAAATTCAGCGTTATTTTCGCCTGCACCACCTTGACCATCTGGCAAGGTCGCCATTTTATTTATGGTGATGTTTGCATCGATAAGCTGCTCTTTGGACTCTGTATCTGGTGTGACAATATTTTGAGTTTTATCGTCTTGTTTTTTGATTTCAAAATAGTGCTTGGTAGGGTCAGTGACATAACCTTCCCCTGCATCGACTTCCACTGAATAATATTTCCCTGCTGCAAGATTTCCAAGTGCTGCAGTCAAAGATTCATCGTCAACATCAATAACAACATTGTCACCATAACTTACTGGATTACCACCAATAATTGCCGAATGAACAACCTCTCCTGCAAGCAATTTAGGAGTTGGCTTTTCCGACCACTTCACAGGATCACCTTTTTTATGAGGACTTGAACCTGTAGAATCGTCGTCATGGAAGTAAGCATATTTGGCTGTTTTTAGAACACCCTTACCATTTTGATCTGTGCCAGTTTCATTGTCTGTCTTTTTAAGTGTGTTTTCACCCTTCACTTCTTGGTTGGTACCTTCAGTTTCGCCAAAGACAATTTCTGTATGTTGGTCTTTATAAGATAAAGTCACTTCTTTTTTCTCAAAGGTATTGGTGAACCCTGGAGAAGCTTTTGTTTCTTCAATCGTATAAGTTCCTAGTGGCAAATCTTTAACGGTTGTTTTCCACTCGCCATTACTTGCTTTACCAATTACTGCAGTATAGGTTTTACCGTCTGTTTTAGAAGTCAGTTTAAAGGTAGTTCCTTCAAGTGTGTAGTTTTCATTCCACATGGCATCACCTGATTCTACCCCTGATTTCTTGATACTAATTTCCCCAGTGACCGCAGTATTTTTAGGTTTAGCCGTTGTTGTATCCCCTGGTTTCACTTCTACAGTGAAATCTGGAAGAACTGTTTGCCCTGTGCTTGACCATTTACCAGATGTTTCATGCAAGGTGTATGTTCCAGGAGGTAAACCTTTCGACTTCACACTTTTACCTGAAGAATCAAGTTTGAGCGTATCCACTTTTTTGCCCGTACTGTCTAAGACGTCAAAGGAGATGTCTTGGAAGTCATAGAGATTATTTGGAAGATCTTTTCCATACTGAAGTGTTGTTTTATCAATTTCAATATAGCCTAATGTTTGGTGAGGAGACGTAGTTCCGAGATTTCCGAAAAGTGCAAGGATGATTGAACCTTGACCTTGGTTTCCAAAAGTATCACGGAAATTAACTGCTGTAGAGGCACCATTATAAAGCGTAATATATGAATTTGGATTGAGTTTATTGTTATCCTCAACTACTGTGTCATTAGTTTTAGCTGTTAGAATATTATCTTTCAGCTCTAAATTCGTTGGATTAGAGACGATATAACCCAATTGATTACTATCAAATACTTGAGCAGCCTGTCCCGCATCAACGTCTGAAACTTTCATTGCTACTAGAGTGTTTGCTGGAAGATTCTGTCCTGTTTCCATATTATAAAAGGATGGAGTGACCCCAACAGATGCAGGGATACCTGAGGCTGCACCAATAGCATCACCTCCTGAACCACCAGAACCGCCGCCTTCAGAACCCTGACCAGATCCTGGATTAGGAATACCATCCATTGAGACCATAACACCAAAAGTAATGGTACCTCCTTCATTACGAGCACCTAACAATAAACGGAAACCATCCCCAAAGACGTTTCGTGGGGTGGTACTTGTGGCAGAATCAAAATAAGTTGCATCATTAACTTTAAGCGCTAGACCAATAGGAATATTTTTCCCTGTTTTAACATCGTAAGCTGTACCAACATTTTTAACTGCGACTTCCTGCCCTTTAGAAACATAGTTAAATTTATCTCCATCTTGGAAACCATCACTAATGCCCATACCATAGTGGATCGTGTCATAAGATAAACCATTTGCACCATTAACTAAGGAATTTGCGTTAGAAATAGCTGTCCCTGCATAGCTCGTTGAACTGTTCCAAGCCACTGGCTTCCCGCCTGTTCCATCTTGAGTATCTCCAACGATGAAGTCTGGCTTTTGAGCGCCTGTCAAACTGTCAAACAAGGGCTGCATAGTAGAAAAATTATTATTCGATGTCTGAATAACTGGAGCAGAACCAATGGAGCCAATCTGTGTGTTCCCTGGGGGTAACGTTAGGGCTTGGGCGACTGTAAAGATAAAACTAGGATTAACCGTTGCGACAATTCCTGTCCCTCCTGCAAGCGCAAGAAGCACTGCGGAACGTGTGAGCCATCGTTTCCCCACCTTACGTGTACTAAAGTGTGTGACCTTTGTATTCTTGGCCAATGCTTGTGCTAATCGACGAATAGCATGTTTATGTTTCTTCATATATCCTCCTTTTTATTTTTAGATAAGAAACAAAAAAATATGATCTTGACGTCATATTTATTGCGTAGTTTTATGCCTTTCCGGGCAAGTAAAAAAGCCATTCTTTCGAATCGCTTTATTTTTTATATTTTTTAATTAATCCTCCTTTCAATTTAATTTACGATATGTTTTTACATCTTTCGTTAACTCTTGCATAAAGTTCTCAAAAAGCTTTCCCTTTTGTTCCAATGTCTCAATTTCTTCAAGTTTAAACTCAGAAAATTTAAACATAGCCCCATAACATGCTTCCCCTAACATAAATAGAAATTTTTCTTTATCGGTTGGAAAATCTTGTTTAAGAAAATGAGCATTGATTTCAATATCTCCTCCATTTAATAGGTTAATCAAAATATGCTCTTGTTCTGCTTCAATATTCAGTTTTGACGGTTGAACCTTTACTTCTGTATCGAGAATTTGAGCATCTCCTGAAGTCGTTTTCCCTGCGAGTTTAATATTTTTCAAAAATTTTTGTGATTTGGTATTCATTTTATTTTCCTTCTCTAAATTTAAGTATAAAAAAAGTAATTCTTCTCTTATGGAAAAATTACTCTTCAAATTTAACGACCACCATTAGCGCTTGGTGCACCTCCAGGATTTGCATTAGCATCGTCAATCCATTTATTACCTTCATCAATAGACACATTAGGATTGCCATTGGCCCCACCACCATTGTTATAGTCAGAATTTCCTGTGTTTCCACTTGGTGTAGAAGGGGCTACTGCTCCACCACCATTTCCTCCAGTTGCTGGGGGATTATAGCTTGGTGTATTTTGTGCAGGAGCTTGAGCGTATTGACCATAGTCCACTGCGCCACCAGATGCTGGGGCTTCTGTTTGGGGTGCAGCTGCATTATTTACATCTGCAGCTTGTGTTTCATTTTGTGTTTTTGTTTGTTCTTGAGCATCCTGTGCTTTTTGTTGTTCCGCATTCGCTTTAGACTTTGCTTCCTCTGCAGCTTTTGCTTTTGCACGATCTTTATTATTTTTTACTGCAATTTTTACTTTATCCAAACGTTTTTGCAAGGCTGTCTTTTTAGACTTAGCCATATTGTCTTTGATTTTATCGATAGCTGTTTGGGCTGTTTTCACATTGGCATCATTTTGAACTTTTTCTGCATTGACAACCGCTTTATCTGCTTTGTTTACTAAATCCCAATTTTGACGAACTTTTTCTACACGTGCAATGAGATCAGTTTTATCTTTTTCATCAAGTTTCTTGATAGCGTCTTGTGCAGATTTCACATCCGCTTCAGCTTTAAAAGTTTCTGCTTTTTCAGTTGCATCTTTTGCAGCTTTGATCAAGTTGTCATGAGCTGTTTTAGCTTCTTGCGCTGTCTTTTCTGCTTGAGCCTGTGCTTGGTTATTGGCCACAATTCCTGCGCCACCTCCTGCTAATACAAGGGCTACTGCTCCACCAACGATCAATTGTTTCTTTGTAATTTTCATTATTTACTCCTAATTTTTATTAATTATTTGTGTGCTTTATCCAAGGCTCATCCCAACCAGGTAAATAGAAAATCCATTGAAAAAATCTTCGGATAGGAGAGCTTAACCACCAAAAGAGGATCACTCCATATTTTAAAACGATAATACTTGCCGTGATCATTAAGATAAATAATTCAAACAAGTAAAAAATATCACTGATACGCATGTTTTTCTCCTATTATTTTCCATTCTATTTTCTCATAAAGCCTTTGACTTTACAAGGAGTTTAAGGATTTATTAAGCCTTCAATTTTAATGTGTTTTAATCTTCTCGAATTTTGTATGTTCTGAGCGATTATAACTACTATACGGAAATGTCATTAGTTTTTGATTCGGATAGCGCCTATCCGCAATCAAGCGTGTCTTCTTCGGCCTTGATTTGACAGGCGTAGAAGATATGCTTTTCACCTTGATAAAAGCTTCTTTGAAACTCAACAGTTGGTGCAACTTAAAAGGTTTATTGGTTGTTGCATCTATACCTTTAATGACAAGAATAAGGCCCCGAGTAGTTACTCTGCCTATTTCTCCATCAAAAGTTTTTACAATGTAAGTGTGGTTATGATCCCGGCTCATTTGAACCAAGTCTTGCCACCTTAAGGCGAACGTTGTACTCCTTTGCATCTTTCTTCTCCTCCCGAGATTTTTTGTTGAGCCTTTCGGCAATGCAGGTTAGAGGAATCGAACCTCAAATTCACCGTAGTACCTGCTAAATAGCTTATTGTTTTTCGTATACTGTCCGTGTAAGCTCTCACATTTTTTACCCGATCACAGGTGTCGTATACAGGTTTCATCATTAGAACCCTTCGCAGAGGTTATGGTCTCGCTCCCTCCACCCCTTGACAAGTGCGGCTCGCAGCCTTTCTCGATGAGACTATCTGGTCATGGCCAATGCTCCTTGTCTTGTATATGGTGCTTCCCTTCTTCAGGGTTAACCTCTCTAGTTACTTGTCACGCTATTCACTAGAGATTTTCTTCAGTTGTCAAAGATCAATAGGCAGATAAGAAGAGTCGAACTTCTATCAAGGAAGGAGTCAATAAGTGTTCTTCGGGAAAAGAGAATTTACTCACCTTGGTTTTTTCCATTTAAACTATATCTGCATTATAGGGATAGCCCTATTAATAAAATTACTTCTTTTTTATTTCCGCAAGAGCTTTAGCAGCAAGAAAACTTTCTGTATCCCGATGCTCTTTAGAAGCATGTTCGCTAATCTCTTTTAAGTACGTGTTGACATTCGAAAGTTTATTCTCAAGTGCCAATTTTTCTTTATGGAGGGCCTTAAATTCAGAAGCTGTTACAAGCTGCATTTTTTCTTCTCGAATTTTCTGAATATCTTCATCACTGTAAGGTGCAAGATACTCTTTTAAGTTATCATTTGTTAGTTCACTCATACTTATACTTCCTCCCCATATACGATTTCTACAACTTCATCGTCAATTGCTAAACCAGAAACACCTATGCTGTTACCATTTTCACCATAAGGTAAGGTAACAAGTTCATTTTGAGGAGCTTGTTTTAATTTTTCAATAAATTCTTTGACTGTTAAATTTTTCATGCGTTCACCTTTTCTGAAAATTTTTCAAGTTTATAAACTTGTGTTGGGTATTTGGATGCTTTGGCAAAATTATCAGCTTTTTCTTTAGAATCAAATTGATATTTTCGTATTTCATCATTTCTAGATTTCTTATTTTTTCTCATCTGCATAACTTCATATACCATAGTGCTACCTTCTTATTAAGAATTTTCACAAGAAAACACAAAAAAAAGGAAATTTTAGTGCAAAAAAACCTGCCGTAAATTCCCTTTTTTATGATATAATAACAGTATCTTACATTGTTTTTTTTATATCACTTTGAGGTGTTTTAAGACATATTGTGTTGTTCTTCAATTTTGAGGGGTACTGCTTGATGTTTTTCAGCAATACAAGTGATCATTAAGAGACATGTACCTTGGTTTGCTCAGACATTCGTCGAGTTTGGACTGAGGTACTTTTTTATATTTTTTGAAACTTGAGTCACTTTTTTCCCTATGACTATATAATATACTTTTAAAGTATATTTGTCAAATAATAAAAATAGAAAGGTCAGATTATGGAATTTCATCAAAGGTTAAAAGACTTAAGAGCAGAGTCTGGCTATACTCAAAAGCAAATTGCTGACATATTAAATATCAAGCAACCCCCTTATCAAAGGTGGGAATCCGGTGCTAATAAACCTCGTGCTGATAAATTAGAAGAACTTGCAAATATTTTTGATGTTTCAATTAGCTATCTTTTAGGAGAATCTGATATTAGATCAGGAACAAAAATCAATAAGATCATGGAAAAGTTATCTGAAAAAGGACAAGATGAAACGATTGATTTTGCGAATAAAAAACTAATTGAGGAAACAAGAAAAAATAAAATCATCGAATTTAATAAATCTTTAGTTAGTTTTAAAGTTTTATCTGATCAAGCTCTTTCAGCAGGAAAAGGTAATGGAATTTCAGATGATATGTCTACTTATACGGTATATTGGACAAAAGAAGTTAACTGTGATTATGGAGTTCCCATAAAAGGGGACTCTATGGAACCCGATTATCATAATAAAGACATTGCATTAATTCAAGAACAACCTTGCCCAGATTATAACGGTCAAGTTTGTGCTGTTCTTGATTTTGATAAAGGTGTAAGCTATATTAAATGTGTAACTGTTGAAGATAAATTTCTTCGTTTAGAGTCTTTAAATCAATCTGTAGATGAAGAGGGAAATTTACTCTATGATGATATTTTACTTCCTCGAGATGAAACAATAAAAATACTAGGTAAAGTTATCGAAAGTTTTACTCCAGTGAAGAAAAAAGAAATTTAAAATAAAAAAAAATAGACTTGCCTTAGCAAGTCCTTTTTTATTTATTTATCTTATATATTTTATCTTTTATTCTTTTGCGTGAAATAAAAAGCAGTAATAATGGGAAGTTACAGGATAATAAGCCGACAAAAAACAATGTATAAGCCGACAAAAAACAATGTATAAGCCGACAAAAAACAATGTATAAGCCGACAAAAATATTGAAAGTGTCGTCATATTTTAGTATAATAAAAGCATAGGGAAAGTGATCTCGTCGTCAGTTTTCTCTATGCATAAATAAAACACGCAAAGGGGCGTATTTCTATGTCTATTATAAACCAAAATGATTTAACAAACAAGAGCCATGTTCTTGCTTTGAATGAAGTTGAAAATAGGAAAGTTGTAGAACATAATGATTTGATAAGTAGTGTTGCTAAAATGGATAAAATCCCTCTCAAAATTTTTGAACTAGCTGTATCTTGTATTGATACGGAAAATCCACCTAAAGACAATACAATTTATTTATCCAAGTCAGAACTATTTTCATTTTTTGATGTATCAGATAATGGAAAACATACACGATTTAAAGAAGCAATTGAAAAAATGCAAAAACAAGCCTTTTTTGAAATAAAAGAAATTAGTGATACCAAAAAGGGATATAAAATGAAAAGCATTGTGCCTATTCCTTACGTTGAATGGAATAGCTATAATGATAAAGTAATCCTACAGTTTCAGTCTCAGATTATGCCATATTTAATTGATTTAAAGTCAAATTTTACTCAATATGCTTTATCTGATATTATGGAATTGAACAGTAAATACTCAATTATTATTTATAAATGGTTATGTATGTATTATAATCAATACGAACATTATAATGCTAAGGGAGGACGTCGAAGTGTACAATTGGAAGACTATCGTAATCCATCTATAACGATAAAAGATTTAAGAGTATTAACAGATACGGTAACTGATTATAAGAAATTTTATGATTTTGAGAAAAGAGTTTTGAAAACAGCAACTCTAGAAATCAATACTCATACACATTTCAATGTAGTATATGAAAAAATAAAAAAAGGTAGAATGATTGATAGTATTCAGTTTTTTATTACCAAGAAGAAAGTAGCCAAAAACGAAAACTATAAGCAGGAGCAACAAGATATAGCTTATTTACAAGGAAAACAGAAAAAAGAGGAGGAACAACAGCGACTGTTTACTCAAGCTATGCAAAGTGAATATACAACACTCCTAGCAGAAAATGCACTTATAGGATTTAGAGATGTACAGAATATTACTCTTATGGCAGACTTGCAGCGTTTAGTTTATCCTTATTATAAAGAGTTAGAAGAGCTAAAGGGAATCAATGGTCTAAAACAACATCTATCCTATGTCGCGATGAAGCAAGAAGATTATTCAAAAAAAAATACTCCTTTGTATTTAAAAAAGGCTATCACATCCTATATAAGTTCACTAAAATTTAAAAATAACAAATGAAAACAATATAAATGCAATTACAACATATTTATATTGTTTTTGTATTATTAATAGAAGTATATTGCAATATTGGATGAATTATATGGATACTAAAAAGCGATGGATTTGGATACTATCTTTTGTTATTGGTATCTACATTTTTCATAATAAAAATATAGAAGAAAGTTAGAGTATAGATAAAAAAACAATATAATTATAATATGTTTATAATTGAATATAATTATATTGTGTGTTATAATATAATTATATTATAAATGCAAGTATATTGCGATTTTGAATAAGGAGAAGAGAGAATGAGAATTATTAGCATCTCAGCAGTAAAAGGTGGGGTTGGGAAAACGACTATAACATTTAATTATGGTGAATGGTTGTCTAGACAAGGATTTAATGTCCTACTTATTGATACTGACCATCAATGTAGTTTAAGTCAAACATATAACTTATTTACAAATGAAAACACAATTTATAATGCTTTTATGAATGAAGAAGTTACCATACATCAGGTCCATGAAAATCTAAGTATTATTCCTGCATCACCAATGTTGGATGAATTAGAGGTAGAGCTAAGCAAAAAACACAATAAAGATTTATTATTAATGATGTGGCTTGAAGACAATGTAGACAGAATAAAAGATTTTGATTTTATTTTAATAGACTGTCACCCAGATTTTCAAACAGTAACAAAAAATGCAATTGCAGTAAGTCATTATATTATTAGTCCGATTGAGCCAAGTCAATATGGATATATGTCAAAAAGCCTACTTTTGGAAAGATTAGAGAATTTCAGAGCAGAAGTTATAGATGCAAGAACAAGAGAATCATATATATCTGCTTTACCTTATTTTGTAGGGAACAGAATTCGACATAATACAAAATCCTCTCGAGAGTTCTCCGACAAAATTTCTCAAGATGATGGAACAATTGCAATGATACCAGAAAAAGAACTTTTTAATCGTTCAACTCTTGATGGAATTCCATTAGTTCAAATGGAAGAAGATAAGGATATTGCAAGTAGTAACAAAGCGTTTTATGAAAAATTAAATGGTGCATTTAATAAAATAACTGACAAAATCAAAAAATAAAAAATACATTATGAATGCATTTATATAATAATTACAATACATTCATAATATAATGCAAATATATTTGTTTTAGAAAAGAGGAAATTATGGCATTTGATATTGATGATAATAAAGTGAAGAGCGTTCTGTCTAACAGTTCATTTGGTAAGTCTAAGGTGGAGTTACCTATGAAAAAAGAAGCAGAAGAAAATAGAAAAACATATTCGTTTACTTTAGAGCCTTCTGTAAGAGCTGGATTAGATCGACTTGCTGAAAACCAAAATTATAAGAACACCTCACAATTTCTCAATGATTTGATAAAACTTTACCTATAAATAAAAATAAGAGATAGTAATGATTAGGTTCAACTCTGATAATCAAAAATTATAAACAACAAAAAAAACAATAGTGAATCATCCATTATTGTTTTTTTATTTCAATTCATATGGTGCCATACTAATGGTCACATCATTTTTAAATTCTAATACGGCGTCTAATTAAATCTGCTTGTGCCTTGTATCCTCGTTTTTCTAGTTCAACTACAAAAATATGCCATGGTGGTATATTACTTTTATATACATTTTCGCCATCAGGTCCGGTATATGCACCGCCACCGGGTCCAGTATATAGACCACCACCAGGTCCGGTATATAGACCGCCACCGGGTCCAGTATATAGACCACCACCAGGTCCGGTATATAGACCGCCACCGGGTCCGGTATATAGACCACCACCAGGTCCAGTATATAGACCACCACCGGATCCGGTATATAGACCACCACCAGGTCCGGTATATGCACCGCCACCAGGTCCAGTATATAGACCACCGCCAGGTCCGGTATATGCACCACCACCAGGTCCACTGTATTGATTTCTAGGCCACATAATTTCACCTCCAGTATTTTAATACTATTATAGCATTTTTTAAATAACTCTAAAAAATTATCTTTGATATTTTAGTGTCACACAAAAAGGCTCATAACTTTACAGTTTTGAGCTCTTTTTGTGTATACTATAAATAAAGAGATTTTAACGGCTCATAACTAAGGGTTATAAATAGAGGAGAAATTATGAAATTTGGATACGCTCGAGTGAGTACAACAGATCAAAAATTAGAAAGTCAAATTGAAAATTTAAAAGCTGCAGGAGCAGAAAAAATTTACCAGGAGAAATTTACGGGAACAACAACAGAACGACCAGAATTTCAAAAATTACTTAATCAACTCCAAAAAGACGATATGCTTATTGTGACAAAGTTGGACCGATTTGCAAGAAATACTCGTGAAGCATTAGAAATCATTCAGCATTTATTTCAGAACGATATAAAAGTGCATATTCTAAATATGGGAATTATTGATAACACACCAACAGGTCAGCTTATTTTCACTATTTTTAGTGCATTTGCTCAATTTGAGAGAGATATGATCGTAAATCGAACAAGTGAGGGGAAAAAGTATGCCAAGGACAATGATCCAGCATTCAAAGAAGGACGTCCTCAAAAGTTTACTGAAGAACAAATTGATTTTGCTTTTGAACTGAAGAAGCAGGGGATGACTTATAAAATGATCGAACGAAAAACGGGTATTAGTATTGCCACTCAAAAAAGAAGATTTAAAAGTAAAAACCTCTAAGCCTTCAAGACTTAGAGGTTTTAGGTTTCCAATTAGACTCATCATCAAAAAGTTGTTGAGCTTTTTTAAGCATATCCTGAATTCCTTCATTGAATTCTACTCGCTCCTCTTCGGACATATCTTCCAAAGTTACGCCATCCTTTAAACATATAAATGCAGGAACTGCTAATTCTTCATTCTTTTGCTCTTCAGTCATATTATTTATATCTACACTATCACTGGGGCAGATGGTAGCATCAGTGTTTTTTGAGTTTGTAGTCAATTTTTCTCCTTTTTAATATTCCAGTTTTTTTGAACACAATATTTTTAATTATCATTGAACACAAGTCTAAGTATTTTATCTGCTTTTTCCAATTGGTTATTGTCTAGAGTTAAAAGAAATTGGAATAGAGAATTTCGATTTTTATTCTCTGAAGAGATCTCCTCAATTCCTAAAAGTATATGAAGAGGAGTCTTGTATTTTTGAGCAATAAGAATTAATAATTCAGTACGTGGAATTACACCATTGTTTTCCCACATATTGACTCGAGATTTTGTAACTCCAAGAGATTCAGCAAACTCTGACATAGAGAGTTCATTATTTTTTCTTATAATTTGAATTTGTTTTGCGAAATTTTCGTGTAGCTCATTGTTTTTTTTTGTACTCATATAATTTAATTATACGAAGAACTGATAGGGATGTAAAGCAATCAATAAAATTTTTTCAGTATTATTCTGATAGCAATCGATGTCGACGATATTCTTTTGGTAGAAATTTTCGTATTTCATCCTCGTTATATCCAATAAGATGGTTATTTCCATCCATAATAATTGGTGTCTGAAGTACATAAGGATGTGAAAGAACAAAGTAGAGAGCTTCATTAAATGAGAGGAGTTCCATATATTTTAGGGCATCTTTAACCTCGGAGCTACTCTTTCCTGGGCGCTTTACAATATCTTTTAGTCCTTCATCGGAAAGCTGAAGTAATTTGAAAAGATCGTCCCTGGTCATTTTACTTATTTGTTGTTTCTGTACGTCAATATTATATTTTTCAAACCAAGAAAATGCACGTCGAGAAGAACCGCAACTCCCTCTATAATAAACTTTAATCATCTTTCATCCTTTGTTTAACTTTATCCATTGTATCATAGCAGTACGTATAACGCATTTAGAATGGGTGTTTTGATATAATTAAAGTAAGTATTTTATTATAATTGATTGGAACAAACTATAATGACAAAATTGACTGTGTTAAAATCAAAATTTATTCGTATGTTTAATCCATACTATGAATGGGATGATGAAACTGATGAGCTCTCCCTCAATGAAATAAATACCCCCACATCTAAATATGATTTTTCAGACATACCTAATTTGAGCCACTCATACTATGATCTTCATGAATTTGGATATTTCATTAATGAAGAGAATGCTTTAAAATTTTTTCAACTTAGAGACCTGACCAATTATCCTGAATTTCTATCTGAATCAACTAGTACCTCCTTCGTCGAGTTTGGGTGGCACTCTATTGAAGTTAAGGAACAATTTAAAAGAAGAAGAGTTATGTCTTTTGTAATGCTCAGTATCATGCATACGATATTGAAGTATGAAATTGAAAAAGATGTTTGTTTCTTTTTAAGGAATACTTCAAAAGAAATAGATTCTGAAACACCTGGTAGAGGGGAAAATTTAAAGGTTTATAATTCAATTTTGACAAAATATGAAAAAGGACTTCAGCATGAGATTTTTTGGAAAGAAAATCGTATTAGCGATCTTGCTCATATTGAGCAACAAATTTCTTCAGAGAAAAAATATTTGATAAAAGAATACCCAAACACTTTTTTCTAAGTTTAGTTCTATTGCGAATTTTATGATAAATCTATTTTAGTGTAAAATGCAGCTAACAGGTAAACTTTGGGATAGGTTCAAACTAACGATGGCCCAGTATTTAAAGAAATTAAGGATCTGAAAGACACTGTAAAATAGACTTTTAATTTTGAAAAGTTCTTACCTTTTGATATAATAAAGGTAAAGAAAAAGGACTTGCTGTAAACAAGTCCCATGTAGCCGTTTTAAGAACGGTAGCAAAGTTTTTAATCTAAATGATCGTTACCTGCTAAGATGAACGGTCATTTTTTTATGCTTTTGATGATCTCAAGAATGAGACCAATTAATCCTAGTATGAAGCTACCGAAGGTAAACATCAATACTAGAGACTCAAATACACTCAAAATTTTCGCCTTTCATGTTTTGTGAGATATTGCCACTAAAACCATGGCATCACCTCCAATCGGGGCTACCGTTCATAAACTCTACCTTACTATTATACCAAAAAGACGTTAAAAAAGAGCCATGAGGTAGGCTCTTTTATGATTATTTCATTTTAGAAATACTTGGATAATCAGTTTTAAGAGAGTCAAGAACTTCTTGCACACTGTTAAAGCTTTGGTATTTTGAATACTTATTATCACTCGTTAAGCTGGAAACATCTACTTTATCTCCCTTGAGCGTCAAGCCAGAATATCCATAAACCTTATATTTAGAAGGTTCCGTTCTATTATCTGACTTTTCATCAACTTTATAAATTGTAAGTATTGAGAACTGCCCTGCAGTATCGGAGTCATCACTAAACCAATAGTTAGAAATATTTTTACCAACAAAATAGCTATCTTGACGTGTTACAGTATAAGTAGACCAAGAGTTAGATTTATTATCATCACGTGCCACGGAATCTGTTTGGGTAAGTAATTCATCAAGGTTTGAAAGTTGTACAGAATCTTTAAGCCCGGATACTTCAACAGTTTCTGATTTAGAACCTTCTAAGACTTTCCCATTTGAAGCTTCTTGTTCAATGTAGCTATCTGAAAGTTCTAATGTTATTTTATCTCCATTTGAAAGTTTAGATGTATCGTCAGTCGTACTAAACATATTTTCATCATAATCAACAGTTCCATAATGATTAAATCCATTATATTTAATTGATTTTAAGAGGCTATCAACAGTGTAACTTGTTGATTTTTTTAATCCTGAAACAGTGAATGTCTTTGTTTCAGATTTTACCGGACTTTTTTTCAATTCTGAAGAAATAGTAACTGTTACTTTGTCTCCATTCGATAGACCAGAAGTTTTATCAAGATCAACTGATATATCTGAGGGACTCATATCTGTTTTTTTGCTCATTATATCCGCAATTTTTTCATCATAGTTTCCAGAAAGTTTTGCTTCTCCTTGATGATCATAGCCAGAAAATTCTACTTTTACATCTTTTATCACAGATTTTTGCATACTATTGACAATTGCAAAAATCCCAAATATAGCAACTATTAAGGCAGCTATCCCTCCACCAATCATCCATTGTTTTTTGGTAATTTTAGAAAGATCGATGTTAATTTTGTCATCGCTTTTCTTAAAGAAAAGATAGAGAGTGTAACATGTTCCTCCAAGCATGACAAGAAGCCCAAGAATAATTATCATGCCTGCAGGACCAAACAATGAGTTTATTAAATCCTTTGAACTAGAGTTTGACGCAATTGCAGATTGAACTTTAGCATTAAAAATAAAATACAAAATAGTCACAAGCAGTGCAGCAATACCGCTGATAATTTTTGATATTTTTTTATTGATAAATGTACAAACGATGACAACAAGTGGAAGTATAGTCATTGCGGCTATAAAAAACTGTAATTGATGAATCATTGAAGAAACTTCACCGGATACAGAAGACCCACTTCCTAAAGACTCACCAAGTCCAAGGAATTGTTTAATAAATTTTACGCTTCCAGCTAAAGTGGAACTTTGATGTCCTAAAAAAGGGATCGTTATATCAAAAAACTTAAAAACGTAAACTCCTAAAAGTGTGATAATCGCACCTACTATTGCAATAATATCACTAGGAATAAGATGGTATTTCCTCATAATATTTTTTACTTTGTCTTTAAAATTAGACATAGAGGAATTTTGAGGTTCTGATGTGATTGTAGAGGTTTCTTCTACAATAGTTTGTTTTGTTCCACAGTGAGGGCAAAATACACTAGATTCGTCTAATTGTTCGCCACAATTTGTACAACTGTTCTTTTTGTTTTCCATAAAATCTCCATTAATATTAATAAAAACGATAATATCAATATAAAATATTGATAAGATAATTATAACAAAAAAGAGTATTGTGAACCACAGAGGCCACAATACTCTTTTAACTTTTTGTTCATAGCTCTAAATCAAAATCATCTTTAGCTGCAGAGGGATGTTTTTGAGAACTTTCTTTCATATCATTTTGGCTATGAAAGAGATCAGTTGCTAACTCTCTTTCCATTTTAGTTAAAGGACGTCCTTTTGAAAGTTCAAATTGAGAAAGCCAAGAGAGGAGTGGGTCTTTTTCTTGGACCTTTTGCAATTGAAAACTTTTCTCCCAGGTCTTCTCTGTTTGATACTTCAAAAATTCGTACATACTCAAATAATTTTCTTCTTCATCGAAACTTTGAAGTGCCGCATAATAATACTTTTTATCTTCATCATAGATAATGATTGGCGGATGGTTGTGTGTCATCAAGAAGTAATTCATTAAGGTACGCCCTACTCGACCATTTCCATCCGCAAAAGGATGTATAGCTTCGAACTGAAGGTGGAAATAGGTTGCTGCTTTTAAAGGTTCAGTTGCTTTAAAGTCTTGCATAACTTCTAAAATTTCTTTCAGGTCATCCTCGACAGCCTCTACACTACTTCCTACTTCATGTATTCCTGTGACATAGTCATGCTTTTTAAACTCACCAGGGCGCTCCCCTTGCTCTACAAACCTACGGTAATCATAAGTTCCTTCAGTTAAAACACGATGTGTTTCTTTGATGAGATCAATAGACAAGGGAACTTTATCAATGATTTTTAATTTTAAATAGTCATAAGCTTTTTTTTGATTTTCAATTTCAAAAATAACTTTTGGATCTCCAGTAAAATTTAAAACCTTGCCTTTTTCAAAAACTTCTCGTGTATCGTGGTAAGTGATTTCTTCATTCTCTATCTTCCCAGAATTATAGGCAAATAAGATTTTAAAGTTATCTAGGATGCTTTCAAACTGAGAAATAGTTTGAATATTTTTTGATTGGTAAACAGAAACTGTTTTTTCGTATTGTGACATTATCATTTCTCCTTCTCAGTCCTCATGTTTAATTATAACATAAGAAAATAACCCTTTATTTTTCAATAAATTCTTCTTGATTATCTTTATTTTGTGTTTTTTCTAATTGTTGTGCATTAATTTTATTTGCCGCAATTCTTTGTCCGGCTTCATAAGTTTTCATTTTTTTGACAAGATTATTATAAGCAACAGATAAATTTTTTCGTTCGCCTTGCAGTGCCTTTATTCGAGAAAGTTGTTCAGGAGTCGGATCAAACTTCACCTTTTCATTCTCTTCTAAAAGACGGTAGTCTAAGTTTTCTAAAGCAAGTTTTACTTGAGACATATGGTCTTGGAATTCTTCGCCTAAAACTTTGACAGCTTCACTTCCACCCAACTGGCGTTGAGAAACAATATTGAAAGCCGCAACCATTTCTCGAACGTCCTGGATTGCAGAATTTTTTCTTTGTGGCGCTAAGCCGCTTTTATCAACTAAATGTTGGACCACTTGAGAACCTTTAACAAATTTACTTTGTGTCTTGTCCTCTTCATTTAAAAAGTAAAAGCTGTCTTTGTAGTTGATATACGCTTTATAAGAACCGTCTTCCTGGAGGTCTAATTTGTAATCAGGAATTTTGATTGTCCCTCTCTCAAATCGTCCATAGTCAATCTCTAGGTATATGCCTGTCATGCTTTTGCTTTCAATTTGTTCTGGAGGAATAATAACTTCTATATCAGGAAGTGCTTCTTTTTCTTTTTGAAATTTCTCAAAAGCTGTTTTAATTTCCCAGGCGGCTAAACTTCCGGCCGGATTATTTTTTTCTGATTGGGCTACAATTTTTTCTAAAGAAAAAGATCTCCTTTTTTTATTTAAAGTATAATCACGTACCCACCGTTCTTGCGGGAAATCTTTTAAGCGATAATTAATCACCTGGCCATACTCTTTTGAAAAATGATTGCTTTCAATTTCAATATCAAGTGCTGCAGCTTTAATTTTAAAATCTTCCCAGGAAGTAGAATGCTTGATCACAAAATTAAGACGTTCTTTTAAAAGTGTACGATATGAATTTTTTCTTCGGTACTCTTGATACTTTGTGTGAGAATTTCGCATTGTATTTTGTAAAACTAAAGCGCCATATTGATCCGCAATTTTATCAGAAATATTTCTCAATAGTCCTGGTGTCCTTTTGTGCCATCTAAATTTTTTCAAATCAAGGGAAGACGTCGCATTAAAAATGATGTGATTGTGCAGATGTCCTTGATCAATATGAGTCGCTATAACAAACTCATGATGACCGCCAGTTAATTCTAAAGCAGTTTGACGACCAATCTCATGAACCTCTTCAGGAGAAAGATTATCCATTGGATCAAAAGACTGGATGATGTGCCTGGCCACAACTTCTTCATCTGATTTTTTGTTGGAGGCCTCATTGTAGCTACGTGCCATTTTTCGAGTCAACTCCATTTCAAAAGCCGCATTATTGACGTGATTAATTTTATAACCCGATGTCAAAATTTGCTCTGCAGTTTTTTCTGGATTGACAATATACTTTAAAGCTCTTTCTAAATTATGAGCACTTTTTATAGATATAGTTTTTGTAATAGGCATTATTTTGTCCTCAATCGTGTAATTTCTTGGGTGAGTTTTTTGATGACTGCTTCATAATTTTGCTTCATGTCATGGACTTGTGAAGAGAGATATTGTATATCTTCATGATCAATCACGTCCGTTTCATTTGCTTTTTTTGAAATCTGATTGATGTTATTTCCGATACGATTTAAGGCGACCGAGTATTCTCCAATAGGGAGAAGCCCATCTTTAACGCTAGAAAAATCATAAGTTCTAATTTCTCCGTCCAGAGCCATACGTCGCATATAGTTGGTAATATTTTTAACTTTTGCTTCTTGCATCCGATTTCTAATTTTGATTTCTTCATCCGCATTCACGTAAACTTTAAGTGGTTTTGGTCTTTTTAATTGCTTATCAGACATGGTATTTCCTCCATAAATAATATTTTGAGTGATATAAAAATCGACAGGCAGGCTACGCCTGCCACAGATAAAGCCCCGCTTCGCATCCAACCTACGGCCGGAAGGGCTGTTATCTGGCAAGCATAGCAAGGTGGGCCCACCTTGCTAAAAAATAAAAGAATTTCAAAGAAGGGCAGTTAAAAACTGACCTTCTTTGACCTTTCTTTTGATTTTATTTTGGGGAAATCCCCAAACCCCTTTGAGTTTCTTGAATTGAATTTTGACCTTCTTCTTTAGAAAATTCTTTGATGATTTCATGGAGGTATTTTTTGTAGCCTTCTGTATTAAGGCTTTCCATTTCTTGTTTGGTATTTTCAAGGGAGAGAATATATTCAGCTAACCAAGGGTTTGAATTTTCTTCTAGAATTTTTTTCTCTCGTTCAAAATAATTCGTTAATGTTTTAGATTCAAGAAAATCTTTTGTAGAAAAATTATTGTCTTTAAGGAGTTGGAAAATACTATAGTGTCCGTAGTTCCATTTATTCTTTGTCATCATCATCTCCATTTCTTGTAGCTTGTTGGGCATTGAAAATTAAATCATCCATTGACATTTCTTTGGAAGTGTCTTGAGTAGGCTGTTCATTTTCTTTTGAGGTACTTACATTATCAATGGCAAGTTTTTCTAATTGCTTGGCCTGTTCAATTTCTTCTTCTAAGCTTAAAAATAATTTTTCATCCTCTTTCTCATGAAGTGCGGCTTTCAATTTTTCAATAAATTTAAAACCTAAGCGTTGTACTTGGGAAATGACAGCTTGGAAATGTGTATGGCCATTGGACTCATTTTTAAACTGCTGCACATACTCAAATGTGTCAGAGGGACAAGGAAGATCTACTGAAGAAAACATCAAATAGATACTACTTTCTTGGATAAATTTTTCTTGACATGTTGCAGCAGCATCTTCAAAGAAAATTTGTTTTGCTAATTCGAATACCACTTGTTCTGCAGAAAAATCTGGATTTAAACAGAGTAAATTTTTGTTGGAACGCCATTCAGATGGTGTAGGAAGTTTTTCTTCAAACACAATTTCTGCTTTCGTGAGTTTAGATAAGCTAAGAAATAATGTTTTTAAATTTACCCCCTCGTCTTCTTTTATGTTTGTTCTTTTAATAAAGGTTTGATCAGAAACTACAGGTAGGAGATGGGATTGAGTGCCTTCATCTAGTATAAATAATAAAGGAGTTCCTTTTAGAATTGTTTCACCTTGATTAAGCCAGGAAGGAATTGTTTTTATGTTTCCTAGTCGCTTTTTCTGATTTTTAAGTAGGATTAAATTTCGAAAAGAAAGTGAGAGATTGTGAGACCAATCTTTGAGCAAGTTTTGATACTGTACTTTTT
>Ga0308157_10001775_pt1 | contig 40541 bp, 55 predicted proteins | sample PhyBR1_FD_201035 | JGI IMG/M metagenome (GOLD analysis project Ga0308157, IMG submission 201035) | Phyllosphere microbial communities from UC Gill Tract Community Farm, Albany, California, United States - DLSLB.R1 | ecosystem: Host-associated > Plants > Phyllosphere > Unclassified | place: USA... | reverse complement strand
TGGAAATCCTCGGCGGGCTCGACGGCGACGAGCCGGCGCGTCAACTCATCGCCGAGCAGGAAGCGGAAATCGCGCAGAAGGCCGGCCGGGCACCGCGCGAAATCCAGCAGCTCACGCGCTCGCCGATTGCGAAGCCGGTGATCGCGACCTGATGCTACGGCGCTACCCCCTGCGCGCTGGCTCGTAGCGGCAGGGGAAGCCCGGCTTGTCTCGCAAGAGGATCCGACCGGCTCGCAAGCGCCGGCGGATCGGCCGGGCCCAAACGAAGAAGGGGCTGGCTCAGCGCCAACCCCTTCCCAACCATACCAAATTCGATGGTACCACCGCCCCGGCTCGAACGGGGGACCCCTAGATCCACAAGCAACGGCTGAGCATTGCAGCGCAACGCCTTTTTTGGAAACCGGGCTAATTTCTCGCATTTAAACATCAATGGCTTGCGGGACGTTTGGAAACCGGAATTGGCGTCGCGGGGCCCACCGCCCCGCGCTAACCTGCCGAGATGAAGCCTAAGCCGCCCGACCGCACCGTCGCCGACTGGATCGCCGAGGGCTTGGCGACCATGGCCCTGCATTGCTCGTGCGGGCACTATGCGACGGTGACGCTGGCCGATCTTCCTCCGACCCTGACGCGCACCCGCCTCGGGCAGAACGCATGTTGCGCCGAGTGCGGCAAGCGAGGCGCCCAGGTCATGCGAGACATGGCGGCGCACTACGCCGGGCTCGAGGCAACGAGCTGGAGTTGCGAGCCGAAGCCATGGCCGGCCAGCTCATGACCGAAGACGTCGAACGATCCGCCGCCGAGATGCGTGGCCTGCTCCGGTTAGCGCAAGGCCCCGGCCTGGACGAGGCGACCGTGCGGGAGATCTACGAGGCCGTCGGGCGTAATGCCATGGTGAAGGGCGCCAGCGATGACACCCGCATGGCCGAGGTGCGCAAGCGGATGCTCGCGGCGGTGCGCGGGGGCTTGCGGTAAAGTGAGGCTGAGAAGCGAACTGAGGAAGCCGACCCATGGTCAATCTTGAGGGGGAAGCCCTGCTGAGGGCATTCGCGAATTTCGACCTCAACATCAACAACGCTACAATACAGGTCTTTCTAATGGTCGCCCATCGGGGCGAATGCGCCCAAAAAGAGCTTGAATTAGAGCTAGGCCTGTCCGACGCTTCTTCATCGCGCAATGTGTCTTTCTGGACTGACGATATTGACAAAAAGGGTCGGCGAGGTTGGGGCCTAATAGAGCGCAGGGAAAACCCAGAAGATCGCCGCTACAAGCTTCTCAGGCTGACGCCAGAAGGCCAGCAGTTTTTCGCAAAGCTTCAAGCGTCGCGGGACGGGCGCATGGACGGCTGGGACTTCGAGCGGCCGGTTGGGCCCGGGAACGAAAAGCCCCGCCGCGGCTGAGCCGGGCGGGGCAAGTCAGGGGAGAAACTACCGAAGTCTGAGAAACCGCCCGATGCCGGTGTTGTTCAGGCTCGGTCTGGGACCGGACCGTTCTCTTGGGCGCGGGCACGAAAAACCCCGCCGCAGCTGAGCCGGGCGGGGCAAGTACCGGTCGATGTGAAACGCCCACTGGAGGGCGGGCATGAGATAGACGGCTGGCGAGTGGCAGATAGTCCGCCTCACCCCGGCGTCGGTCCTCCGAACGGAAGCGCCCCCATCCGCCGCTAATCCCCGATGTAGGGTGACGGGCGCTCGATCGCCGAGCGGATGTCCGCAGCGGGTGGAAAGCCGGCATTCATCTGAGGCATTGCGATGGACCGGTTCGTGGTCGAAAGCAGACCATGGTGTGCTGACTACTGATGAGCAAGGCCGAGTCTTTGCGTCAGCTATCTGTCGGCGTGGCGCGGCTCATGGTTCAGTCCTGTGCCGCGCCTACAACCCGAAGGGGCGCCGCTAAGGCTGCTTCAGCAATCCACCTATTCGGCGGAGAAGCGCAGGCTCAGCACCGTGCGGCTATCCTCATCCCTAACCAGCATCCGCCACTCCGAGCCGTCCCAGGATCTGAGGCCCGCATCGCGCAGCATCTCGCCTGCCGTGGCAATCGCCTCGGCCCGTGCCTGCGCGGGTGAGGCAAAGTCCGCCCCCTCCACGTCAGTTAGAACCTGTCCGTCGATGACGTCGAAAAAGTAGCGAGCCATGTGCTGCTCCGCTTCCAAGAAGGCGGGAGCACGTAGGGCTCTCAGGCGCTGACAGCCGGGGCCGTGGCCAGCGATATGTACGGAATGGTACGGATTGATCGATCGATCTATGACCTGTGATAAGCTGGGCAGCAGATTTCCGCCGGCCTCGCGTCGAGCTGGCACCCTTCAAGCTTTGTACAGAACCGTACACTTTGCAGGCAGCCCATGCATTCTGCCGCACCCAGGCTTACAGATATTGGTATCGCCTGCCGGTCGATCCGGGCGCAGGCGCTTGGGAGACACCGTGTGCTCTTGCCCCAACAGGGAGCAGAGCCGTGTCTCAGCCACAGCAATCCACCATACGCAACCGCCTGCTCAAGGTGCTTGCCCCCGACGAGTTCGAGCGCCTCGCTCCGCACCTGGAGCCTATGCCACTTGCCATACGCCGAGTGCTGATCGCCCCTAACGAGCCGATCACCCACGCCATCTTCGTCGAGGATGGCGTGTGTTCATTGATTGCCGACACATCCGAGGGGCGGGTGGAGATCGGTATGGTTGGCTACGAGGGCTGCGTCGGCGTTCCGCTCCTGCTCGGCGCCAATCGAAGCCCGCATATGGCCCTGGTCCAGGCGGAAGGGACTGCGCTTCGCATTGCCGCACCGGAGTTAGTGGAGGCGCTGCAGGTCAGTTCGGCACTACGTAGCGTGTTGGGGCGTTACGTGCAGAGCCTGATCGTGCAGGTCGGGCAGACCGCCTATGCCAACGCTGACGCCAACCTGGAGGGCCGGCTTGCCCGCTGGATCCTCATGACGGACGACCGCTTGCAGGGGGACGAACTGCCGATGACGCACGACTTCCTGTCGGCGATGCTCAGTGTACGTCGCCCCGGTGTGACGACGGCCGTACACATCCTGGAGGGGGCGGGAATGATCCGAGCGAAGCGAGGCAGGATCACCGTGCTGGACCGCGAGAAGTTGATGGAGTTGGCGGGCGACACCTACGGACCGGCTGAGACCGAGTACGAGCGCTTGTTCAAGGAGAGCTGAACCTGCCGCGCCTCTACCTCAACGTCCGCCGCAATGGAGTGCTGATCCGCGACGAGGAAGGGGACGAGCTGTCCGATGTCGAGGCGGCATGTGCGTTGGCGCATGACACGCTGCGCGAGATGCGGCGATTGCCGCATGTCTATGGTCCCCCGCGCGAGTGGCAGCGCAACGTGTTCGTCATCACCGATGAGAGCGGAAGGGTGTTGGCCGAGGTGCCCTATGCAGAGGGGCTCTGAGCCGCTCGTCTAAGGGGCGCGATGAGGCGCTCGTACTCAGCCTCAGCCGGCCCGTAAGCCTCGCCCGCGGCCTCGACGAGCCCTGAGCGGTTGAGAACGAGGATGCGGCCCCGCCGTGCCTGGATGAGACCTGCACCCTCGAGCATTTGTATGGCCACCGTGACGGTGGGCCGACGTACGCCCAGCATCAGCGACAGGAACTCGTGGGTGACCGAGAGGTCATCACCATCCAGCCGATCGTGGTACATCACCAGCCAGCGGGCGAGCCGCTCCTCGGCGGGCGCACTGGCATTGGCGAGCGCCGACTGCGCCACCTGGATCAGGAAAGTATGCGCATAGCGCAGGAGCAAGTTGCGCAGTGATGCGCTGGCGTCGATTGCTTGCCGGAGGGCATCGGCGTCGATGCGGTGAGAGCGGCCTGCAACCTGCATGAAGATCTGATGTGGCATCTGGTCGGCACCGAGCGCCAGGGCCACACCCGCCAGTCCGTCTCGGCCGAGGAGGCCGATCTCGATCCCGCCGCCCTCCTGCGCGCTCGCGATAACGGAACAGAGCCCATCCTCGGGAAAGTGGGCATACGAGATGCGCCGATCCGGCTCGATCAGCACCGTTCCGAGCGGTAGGCTGACTGGCTCAAGATGAGGGCGCAGCAGCGCGCGGTCATCATCCGACAGGCTGGCTAACAGACGGTTCAGGTAGGGCGGTGAGGCTGGCAACGGCAAGGTCGAGAGCTGAGCGGGCGGATGTCTACCGCATAACGGATTTGTGGTCGAAGGCGACAAGATTGCGGGTGTTGGACGTGAACGGTCCGGAAGCGGACAGAACCACGCGCAGCATAAATGAGCGCAGGCTAACGAATGTGTGGGCACCAACCGCATGGAGGTTCGTTAGGTACGGTACCGTACCGAAAGTTTAGACGGGCATGTACAGGATCAGCAGCGACGGTCCGGCGGGCGCCACGCTCTCGCTGCACGAGACAGCCAGCGACGTAATGCTTGCGATCTACGATCTGCGCGATGCGCAAGCGGACGAGCTCACGATCACTGATGCCGCCGGTTCAAGGCTGACGGAGCTGCAGATCGCGATGCTTGCTCTGGTAGAACGGATGCAACGTAACCCTAGTAAGGGCGGATAAAATGAATTCATCAAGTTGAACTGGATGTAGTCAGGCCATGAAAATTGCAAGGTTGATTACTACTCAAAGAAGGGCTGCTCACCTGCCAGGAGCAGACGTCCCTGAGCGTGACAGCACGGCTGCGTCGGGGATGCGAGGCGAGCTGGCTGATGATCCACCTCTGCGCCTCGTCGTGGTCGGCGAAGATCGGCACGTTCGGATCGGCTACACGCCCGAACCCTACCTCCAAAAACGACTTGCCCGCTTCTAGACCATGCTCATCCATGAGATGCACCAGCACCGCGACAAGGAGGCTCTCGTGAAACACGAGTCGGCTCGCCTGGTCCTTGCTGCCGGTGGCGGCCTGTATGGGCTGGAAGCGCAGGCTCATGCTGCGGCTCGCTCTCCCAGGTGCAGGTAGTTGGTGCGGAACTCGGCAAACGCCCGTAGGCGGGCGTAGTCGAGGATGGTCAGCTGGCCACCTTTTAGCTCGATCAGCCCTTGCTGCCGCAGCTCCCTCAGCGAGCGATTAACGTGAACGGAGGTGATGCCGGCCGTGTCCGCCAGATCCACCTGCGTCAGCGGCAGCTTGTAGCTGGTCTCGACCGCGGCCCCGACCACACGCAACCTCAGTAGGAGTTCGCAGAAGAGGTGCGCCAGCCGCTCTACGGCCGAGCGCCGGCCGACGTTCATCAGTCACTCGCGCAAGGTCGCTGTATCCACCAGCATGCTCTTGCGCAGGGCGAGGGCGATCCGAGGGTGGTGAGTAATGAGGTCGGCGAGCAGCTCCGGCGCGAGGCGCACAACCTTGCAGGCTGAAAGCGTGGTGACGGTGTGATCCATCCCGTCGAGGAGCATCACGTCCAGGTCGCCCATGTCGCCAGGCAGAAGATAGGCGCTGATCTGACGCGCACCGTTTTCCCGCAGCTTGTGACGGCAGGCCATGCCCTCCATCACCAGGAACACGCCGTCCGGCCGGTCGCCCTCACGCACGAGATCGATGTGAGCGCGAACGAAGCGCGGCCCTACGCTGATCCGCTCCAGCACGGCCCGGTCCTCGTCCGACAGGGCTGCGAAGCGCTCCAACTTGGCCACGAGCGGGTTGCGGGTACCCGATGCGGACATTCCGCTCATCCGATGTTCGTCGGGACAGGGGTTGAGAAGAACAACCCATCGAGGAGCACCATAACGTCCTCGGGCGGGGCTGGTTTGACGAGCCACGGCGCGTCCTCGACGTCACCCGTCAGGCGCTGGTCCCGCTGACAGTCTGAGTGGACCAAGAAAGGAATGCCGCGCTGACGCAATTCGCGACTCAGTTGCGCGCAGAGCCCGTCCTTCAACACCACGTCGATGACCGCGAGAGTAGGTGTGTCCGCCTTCAGGCATCGCAGTGCCGTGGCCAGCGTGTCGACGGGTCCGAGTACGCGGTAGCCGGCACGTTCCAAAGCGTCGCTCAGGTCCAGTCCGAGGACGGGGTCAGCTTCCGCCAGCAGGACGCTGGGCTGTTCATCCAGGCTCATCATACACGGCTCCGAGTAGGTTCGCGGTCCGGCCCTCCGCCAGCGCACGACTTGGTGACGGAGGTTGTAAGCAATGGTAAGCTGCTGCGTAAACATGCCGCTGGAGTCAGGTCTGATACCCGACCCAATAATCGGTACGGTATCGTACAAAGCATGCCCGCGTTGTACTTCCTGCTCGCAGCCCTGTATTCTTAGCCATCGCCTGCCGACTTGTACGGGCGTAGGCGCTTGAGAGACCGTGCGTGCTCTTGCCCCAACCGGGAGCAGAGCTGTGTCTCAGCCTCAACAAGCAACCGTCCGCAACCGCCTATTGAAGGCGCTCCCGCCGGCTGACTTCGCACTGCTTCAGCCGCATCTGGAGCTGATCGCGACCGAGCTGCGCCTGCCGCTGATCAAGCCCAATGAGCAGGTTAAGCAGCTGTACTTCCCCGAAAGCGGCTTCAGCTCGATCACGACATCTGGCTCTGACGGCAGGGTCGAAATCGGGATCATCGGACGCGAGGGGCTGGTTGGTGCCATCCCCCTGCTGCTGGGCTCGGATCGCACGCCGCACGACCACTTTGTTCAGAGCCCGGGCGAGATGCTGGCCATCGGCACAGAGGCGCTGTGTGCGGCCCTGGATCGGAGCGCGAGCCTGCACAAGCTTCTGCTGCGATTCGCTCAGGTGCAGCACGTTCAGACGGCCCAGACCGCCTTCGTGAACGCCACCTACCAGATCGAGGTGCGCCTCGCGCGCTGGCTGCTGATGTGCCACGACCGGCTCGATGGCGACGAGTTGCGCCTGACCCACGACTTCTTGTCGATGATGCTGGGCGTGCAGCGATCCAGTGCGACCTTGGCAGTGCAAGCGCTAGAGGGCCACAGGCTGATCAAAGCGCTGCGTGGACGCCTGACGATCCTGAACCGTGATGCGATGGTCGCCTTGGCCGATGACGGCTACGGCTTGCCCGAGGCTGAGTACGCCCGCCTGATCGAGGGCGCCTGATGCCCCGCTTCTTCTTCAACGTCCGGCATCGTCCTGGTCCTGCCGGTTTGGCGGAGGACCATGAAGGCGAGGAGCTTGAGGACGTGGCCGCGGCGCGCGAGCACGCCCTCTCTGAAGCGCGAGCCATGATCGAGCGGGACCAACTCGTGACGGTCCGCAACTGGATGGACTGCTCGTTCGAGATCACCGACGAGGCGGGTCAGCACGTGCTCACGGTGCCGTTCAGCGGCACAGTTCCGGAGGAGGCAAACGAGGAGCGAGGCACGGCCATTCTGGCCTGACAACGGGCTCACTACCTTGCTGACAATGCCAAGCTCGTCCCGCACAGCTGGGACTGCCCCTTCTGAGGGTCCGCTATGCCGCCGCGAGCGGCCCTTCGGTGACGACGTGTCATAAGTCCGCCAAGGGTCGAAAGCGGCCTCCGCGTCAGTTTTTGATCACTGCGCCGGCAGCCCGCGCTCCACGCACGGCGCCCGCACCACCTCCTCCGGTGTCTCTCGGGCACGAAAAACCCCGCCGTGGCTGAGTCGAGCGGGGGAGGAATGCGCCCCTCGGTGTCGCCAGCTGGTATTTCTCAATGAAACGGTTCAGTGAAAGGGATGCGCCACAGCACGCGCCCTGCCTCGTCCGCGACCTCAAATGAGTAATCACGTGGGTTGTCGCCCATGCGCATTAGCTCGACCGTCAGATCCGGGATGGCTTTGCAGGCTTCGAGGTACGCCACCTCAGCACTCGCAAGGTCAAGCCCAGTTTCGTCGGCCTCTAGGCCCATGGACCATCGCACGTCGAAGAAGAAGACAGGCATGGCACGGCTCCGCGTAGGTGCCTTCGCAAGGCAACACGCATCCCGCGTTTTGGATCACGCGCCCGTGAGAAGGGTCTGAAAGCGGACAAAGGAGCTGTGAGATCAGGAGCGCGGCAGATTAGCCAAGTAAAGGGGCGACACACGCCACCGGCTGCGCGGTTACCGCGTAAGCGAGTTCTTCGCCTGCTCGGGCGAGATGCGGCGGGTCTCCGGTCCGAACTCGAACTCATCGAGCCACGGCTCGGCGTACTGCACCGGGAACATCCACTCCCACGGATTACACATCCGCACCGTGTAGCTGTAGATCGTCGCCTTGCCGAAGGGCGTCGAGGACGGCGTCGGCACGCTGGCGATGTACTTGTCGCGACCGAGCTTACCGAAGGCGGCCGGCTTGTCGTCGGTCTGCACGCTCCGCTCGCCGTCGGGCTTGTTGATGATCCGGTACGTGGTCTGCGGGCAGCGTAGGACGCGGTAGTTATCGAGCTCGATCTTCACGTCATCGCCAGGGCGGACCACGGGCGTCAGCACCTTCCGGCTGAGGAATTGCACCGGATCCTGCTTGTTCGTGATCCAGCCGCCAAGGACAGCCCCGCCACCTGCGACCAGAAGCAGGCCTGCCCAACTCAGAACGCGCGTGATCATCCGCCAAAAAGCCCCCGGAGCGCGGAGAGAGTACCCGAGATCATCCCAGGCAGCTTTTGTAAGTTTTCGCCGATGGTCAGCGCGGCAGTAAGCCCGGCAGTAAAGAAGTAGAAGGCGCGCAGGCCCCACTTCACCCCCGAACGCACCCAGGAGCCGAGTTTTACGGCGTACTGGACCGCCTCCACGTCCGCCTGATCCAGGCGGAGGAACCACTGCTGCGCGTGCGTGCCCGCGTGATAGAATTCCGCCCGATCTGACCTCGTCCATGGTCCTAGCTCCCCCGGCAGACTTGAGAGGCCGGGAAGCGGAGCTTCGCTCTCGGCCCCAGGGACTTGCCGTCCGAATGATCTCGCCATGTCACGTGCATCGCTCCGCCGGGGTTGTTTCCGCGGGTCAGTTTCAGCGCCGGGTCATCTCGTCCATGCGGCGCATCTCGTCGGCATCGACCGTGCCGGCGGCGATCTGCTCCTGCGCCGGGACGAGCACGGCCGCCTCGCTGGCATGGTCGTCCAGATCGAGCTTGCGGAAGATCCGGGCCGCGATGCCATCAGCGCCGCCGGCCGCCTTGATCACCGCGGGCGGCGCGGTGTCGATGACGTACTGCGTGCCCTTGGCGATGACCGGCACCGCGACGTTGACCGAGAGCGTCTTGCCCTTGGCCGCGCCGTTCACCGCGTTGAGGCCAAAGCCGACAGCCGCCTCGAGCATCATTTCGACCCGTCGCTGCGACAGGAACAGCGCCGCCCACGGGTAGACCTTGCGGATGGCCTGGATGATGTAGGCTGCGATGATCGGCAGGAGGATCGTCAGGATCGGCTCCCGCAGCGAGACGGCGAGCGCGACGAGCCAGTCGCCCCAGGGCAGGATCACGGCCTTGTCGCCGATGGTGCCGAGTTCGGCAGCGAGGGCGGGAGACGCGACACAGGCGAGCGCCAGCGCCGCGAGCGGAAGCGTGCGGATCATCATGGTGGTCCTGATTATGGGGATGCGCGGCGGGCCCGGCCGGCTCGGTACCTCGCCCCCGGGTCAAACTTTAGGGTGCGACTTGCGCGCCCTTGGGATAAGGCGCACGAATAACTGCGTCTGCAGGGCTATATTGTCTTATCGGGCCCGCGGACGGCGGGTCGGTGCGCGGGGGGGGGCTGCAGCACCGGCCCGCTACTTTCTGGGAGCGCTTGCGCGGCCATCCTAGGAACTCGATTGAGGTAAACCGCACTCGCAGCTTGAGCGCGCCCTGGTCGCGTTCCATGATTCGCTGTCGTTGCGCCGCGGCCTCCCCCGACACCCGCGGTAAACGACCAGCGGGTCGGCACTACCCCCCTCTTCAGCGCCGACCCGCTGTTCTACGCTTCACTCACGCCCGAGCGCGCCCCGGTGATCGTCGTCGGCAGCGTGTGCGGCGCCGGCAACGGCACGTCGTCCGGCCAGCGGTAGGCGACGATCTCCGAGCGCTTGAACGCCGCCACGTTGACCGCGTCGCTCTGGTTGCCGCCGAGCAGGAACACCTGATCCTTGTTGGCGCCGACCACGAGGCCAGTGTGCCCCTGCCAAGACGAGTTGCCCCGCTTCTTCGTGGCGATGGCGCCGAGCGCGGGTGCCGGCAGCCCGACGCCCCAGGACTCGAACGAGCGGGCCGCGAGGCTGCGAGAGCCGCGATGGCCGGCCCGCTCCAGCACAGCGTTCACGAAGGCCGCGCACCACGCGGTGCTGTCGGTCTTGATGCCAGGGAAGCCCGCATCGGCGAACAGCTTCACCACCTCGGGATTGTTCTTGGCGCCTGGGGCCTCCTTGAGGCCGTTCAGCGCCTCGGCCAGCACGAGCCAGCCGGGCTTCTCAGGGGCCTCGCGCCGCTCGCTGATGTCCGCCTTCTGCAGGGCGGCCTGCGTCTTCGGCCCGGCGATGCCGTCAGCGACGAGCCCAGCCGAGCGCTGGAACGCGGTCACGGCGGCGATGGTGATCGGCCCGGCATCGCCGTCTGCGCCGCTCTTCCCGAGGTCGTACCCGCGCGCCAAGAGAGCGCGCTGAATTGCAGCGACGTCCATGGTGGTGTTCTCCGATGTCTTGGGAAAATCTTCGGTTTAGGCGGTAAGATACCATCGGCTGAGGCGCGTCAGTCGTGGCGCAGGTAAGCGGTGTTTGGGCCGTGCGAGGCAGTCTTTTTTCTGCTCTGATCTTAGATCAGACGGCGCTCTTCGCCCCGAGGGACGCCATGAAGATCAAACTCGCTCTCGCAGTGTCAGCTTCACTGCTCTGGACTAAGCAGGCCGACGCTCAATTCAGTAGGCCGAACCGGCAGCCGACCGCAGCCTCGACGCAGGGCCTTCGCGAGCAGCCAACACCGGAAGAGAGGGCGCAGGTGCCCGGTGAGCCGGAGCGTGCCGAGGCGCAGGCTCGAATGGAGACGCTCTATCAGCGCGTTGATGCCGGTGCAGATCGAGCCGCACGCTCAATCTGCGATGGCTGCGGGGAGGGACGGACAGCCGGTGCCAAGTCCCGCCGCCATGAAGCCTCAGCCGGAAAGCCGGAAAAGCTCGTCGACGATCCGGCTCAGGCTCCACGATACTAACACTCTGGGGCGGAGCGCGTGGGCTCAAAGCGCGCTTCCCATGTCGAGGGGCCGTGTCGGGCTCTGGCCAAGGTGGCGCGGCGAGCGGGGCAGGTCAGGCGAGTTCGAGGCTGGCCGTCTGGACCGGGAATTGGATCGTCAGGCCCGACGCGTTCACGCCCATCAGCGTGGTGAGCGGCGAGAACTCGGGATCGCACAGCATCACCGTGCCGACATCGCCGACCATGAACCCGGGCGGGATGCCGTCGCGGCGGGTGATGCGTACACGGTCGCCGGGCTTGAACGGCGCCGCCTCGACGCGCCGCAGGAACTCGGCGTGGATGTGATCGGCGATGGCCTCGGGCGTGTCGAGCGTTTCCGTCGTCGTGACGGTCTTGGTCAGAGTCAGCATGGATCGCTCCTCACAGGGCAGCGGCGCGGGTCCACAGCGTGTCGAGCGCTGCGGCGTCGTAGGGGTTGCCGGTGGCCGGGTTGGTCAGCAGCGCTCCGAGCTGTTCGCTCAGCGGGTGGTGCCGCTCATAGGTCGTGGCGGCTGCCAGCATCATGCGGGCGCCGAAACGCAGCCCATCCGTATCGGGGATCCGGTCGAGCGCATCTTCCATCGCTTGTGGAAGCTCGCCGCGCGCGGCCCAGGCCAGCGCCTCGGCTTCCGTGATGGTGCCGTCGAGTGCCAGCGCCTGGGCGAACTGGCGATCCGAGATGACCGGAGGGACGACCGGGTCGGGGATGGCTGGCTCATGAGGGACCACAGCCTTCCCGTCCCAACGGCGCATGCCGGGGTGTCGCCAGAAATCGGACCACGCCTCTTCGCCGACCTCAATGGCGCCGGCCGGCGGCTCTTCGCAGTTGACCCCCGCCACGTAGGCAGAACCGGTCAGCCCATCGGGCGCAAAGACGATGTGTGGCATCAGTATCCCACCGCTAAGTAGATGAAGGGAAGATTTGACTGCGCCGTGATCGAATTGTTGAAGATCGTACGGCAGCGGATATTGACCGTCGAACTCGTCCAGCCATCAGCGGAAGCTGCATAGAAGTATGTGCTATTCGTTTCGAAGTTCGGGCCCGCGAGCACACAGACGCAGGCATTGGGAAATGCGAGAGGGAAAGAGACCGTCTGATCGCCGGTTGAGCCACTGACGCCGCGGGCCGCTTGGATGATCAAGCCGTTCGGGAACTTGCAGTACGCCGAACTGGCCCCGAGGGAGAGCGCGCCTTGCACGGCGCACCAGATCTGGCCCATGTCGGTCGCGTCGACCGTCATCCGCGGATAGCCGCCCGTGTTGTCGTAGCCGACGAGGATCTTATTGGTGCCCTGGCTCACGCCGCCGCCCTGCTGGACAGGCGTAAAGCCCAGCGCGGGCTGCGCGCCCGACTCCGCCGGGGACGCTGGCACCAGCGCCTTTCCGCTGGCCCGCTGGTAACGGACCCGCCAGTTCCCAGCGCCATCCGATGTGGCGTGGAAGAAGTCACCCGCCTGGATTGCGATGTCGGCGCCGCCGGTCAGGACCAAGCTTGCACTGTGCTTGAGGACGCCGCCCGAGTTGTTGAAGTCCCCCAGACGCTCCAGGTTTTTGCCCGGCCCGAACGAGGAGATCGTTGCCGTGCCGGTGATGGTGACCTTGCCCGCAGGGGCCGAGGAGAGATCGACCGTTGCCGCCGATGCCATGACGGCGACGGTCTTGCGCAGATCGCCCGTGCCGCTCGTCAGGTCGATCAGCAGAGCATCGGTCGGCGTGGTGCCATCGGGGAAGGCGCGCACCGCCAGCGTCTCGATGCTGGTCATCTGCCCGCCGGTCGGTGTGTAGGTGAGCGAGCGCTGTGCGATGTCGCCCCATGCCCTGCCGGCGATGGCGAAGGCAACGCGCCCGATCGCGGTGCTCGCCACCTTGTCGAGGACGAGCTGCCGCGAACCCGCGAACAGGTTGGTGGCTGCGCCCAGCAGGTTGTTGAACGTGGCGAGCAGCTTCAGGCTGACCGCCGCGGCATAGCTGGAGTCGGTGCCGAGGAAGCCGCGCGTGTCGATCAGGAAGGGCGCGTTGGTGTAGCCGCCGGCCACGCTGCCAGCTAGCGTGAGCGTGCCACCGCTGGTGCCGTTCGGGGTCACTGTGTTGATGACCCAGGCGTCGCCGGTCTGTCGATCGCGGGCCCCGAAGCTGATCGTCATCCCCTGCGCGACGATGTTACTGCTGATGTCCATCCCGCTGATGGACACCATGTTGGTGTTTGCAGCGACCGTCGCAGTTGCGGTCGAGGGGCCGTAGAGAGGCATAGGCGAGCGTCCTCAGGGGCGAGGGGAAAGCGGAGCAATTGTTCGCGGGGTCGTGCGGAAGGCGCTGTGGCGCTCAGGCGCGCGGCGTGAAGCCGGCGATGTGCAGTTCGTTGATCTGCACCTGCCCTTGGCCGGGCGAGGTGTAGCTGTACTGGAGGCGGACGCTGTGGTTGCCGGTGCTCAGATACCGGATGCACTGGCAGCGGAAGTCGAAGGTGTTGTTCCCTGGCCCGACCGAAGCGCTGGTCACCTGCTCGTTGAAGCGGACGTAGCCGGCCAACTGCCCGTCGAGCAGGAGCCTCACGCCCAGAAGCTGCGTTCCGGCCGGGCCGCTGATCGTGAGGCGGCCGAATAGCTCAAGCGTGCTCGGGAAATCAGGGTTCGAGACGTTGAAGGTGAAGTTCAGGTTTCCATCGATTGCGTCGTTGAGCGTGCCTGGCCCCGCAACAAGCGTGTAGGAGCCGATGTCGATCCGAAGGGGGGTGGATGCCTGTCCTGATGTCAGGACGAGGTTCGGCACCCGCAGCGTCTGCCCGTCAAAGGTCAGAGGATAGGACAAGCCGCCGTTGGCCGTGATGGCGAACAGGTTGGCGTCGATTACGACCCGCGACGACAGATCCGGCAGTATGTCCATGAAGAAGCCGGAGTTGCGGAACAGGTCCGGCCGGCCGCGGTCCACCGTCAGCTGAATGGAGAACCGCGCCGTCACGCCTCCGGGTGCCGATACCGCCTCAAACCTGATGCGGCCGGCAGCCGTCCCGGCATCGCTGCTCGCGAAGAGCGTCTGGATCTGGCTCGCGAACGTGCTGTCGTTCTGGATCCGAACTTGCTGCTCGGCGAGGAAGAAGGCGGCGTTGCTGTCAGTCTTGGTGTTGAGGTAGGAGATGTCGGAGGCAAGGACCCGGTCGCCTTCGGCCTGTGCGGTCTGCACGGAGATGATGTCGGCGGAGTTCTGCCCGACGCGTGCGCCCAAGCCGTCGATACGGGTGCTGAGTGCACCCTCCGCGCCGATCCGCGCTTGCTCCGACGCCAGGAAATAGGCGCGATCGGAATTGGTCTGGACAACGAGGGCATCGGTACGTTGCCCCTGAGCGCTGTCGCCATTCGCCCTCGCGGTGCGCTCTGAGATGATGTCCGCGCTGTTCTGCCCGACCGTGGCCGAGACCGTGTCGATGCGCTGGCTGAGCGCGCTATCGCCGTCGGCGTAAGCCTTGAACAGCGTCTGGATGTTGCTCTCGGCTGCAGCGACCTTGCCGTCCAGTGTCCCGAAGCGAGCGGTCACACCTTGGAACTGCGAGGCCGTGGCACCCTGGTTGTCGCTGACGGTCTGCGTGAGCGCGGTGATGTTGGCTGTGGCCGTGCCTGTAGCGGCCTCGACGCTGACAAGCCGAGACGAGAGGGCGCCGCTCTGGGTCGCCCGCGTCTGCTCCTCCGTCGTGATCCGCGCTTCGGCCGTACCGATGCGCGAGAGGGCCCCGTCGAGGCGCAGTGTCGTAGCGCTATCAGCTGTAGTCCGTGCCTGCTCCTCGCGCGTGAGGTTGGCCGACACTTGCCCGATCTGAGCCTGCAGCAGCGTCCGCGCCTGCACCAGCGCCTCGCTGTTGCTGGCGATCGCCCGTGTGACGCTGACGAATTGCGCCGACGCGTCGCCTTGGAATACCAGCAGGCGCGTCGACACCTCCGCCACCGAGCGGCCCGCCTCGTCGATGTTGGCGCGGGTGTTGGTCTCGGCACGGGCGAACTGCTCGTAGAGCCCGCCGATCTGCTCTCCGAACAGGTCGAGGAACTGCCCTAGCTGCCCAATCATCATGGGCAGGTCGATGGCGCTCGTGCCCGCGGCGGTGACGACGTTCCGGATGCTACCCTCGGCTGCCGAGATGCGGGTCTCGGCGTTGCTCAGGCGCGTGCCCTGCGCATCGACGGTCGCAAGCGTCGCCCGCTGCTCGATCGCGGCGCCCTGCGCGCTCAGGGTCTGCTCGGCGGTGCCAACTCGGGCGCCGAGTTCGTTGAACTGCGCCGAGGTCGCGAGCGTGGAAATGGTCCCGGCGAGCGCGTCGAGCCTCAGACGAACGGCGTTGATCTTGGTGACGATGCCGTCGATGTCGCCGCCCTGCACCGCGCCGTAAAGCTCGATCTGCCCCTTCAGCGCGTCCACCGTGGTGGAGAGCGAGACCAGCCGCTCGCCCGTTTCCGCCTCCAGCCGCGCCACGGCGGCAATACGCACCCGGCCCTCGTCCGGCAGGATCTCGATGCCCGCCGCCGCTTGGTTGTCGCGCAGGGTCGCAACGTCGCTCAGCAGACGGAAGGTGGCCTCGGTCAGGAGCGAGATGTCCTTCCGGACATCGCCCATGATCTCGTCGACATAGCCTGTGCGCACGCTCGGGTCGGCGGCGAGCGCCCGGCGCAGATCGTCGAGGCGACCGTTGGCACGGGCGACGGCTTCCTCGGCTTCCTGGCCGGCGGCATCAGCCGCCGCCTGGGCCGCCTCTGCGTCAGCCAGCGCTGCGTCCGCTGCAGCCTGTGCCGCCTCGATCTTTCCCTGCGCGTCCGGCCCCAGCTTTTCGTAGGGGATCGGCGGCAGGTTGGTGATGTCGACGAGACCGCCGTCCACGATCGGCGCGACTGTGGTGAACGTGGTCGAAACGTGGTCACCCGGCAGGCCGGTGCGTCCGAAGGCGCGGGCGCGGACCGCCACCGGATTGTCGGACTGCCGCATCTGCGCTCGGCCGCTCGACGCTGGCCCGTAGGGCGACAACGACTCCCAGGTGCCGCCGGCATCGTAAGAGATGTCGGCCTCATAGTTTCGGGCGCCGCGGGTGACGGACACACCCCATACCACCTCGATGCCGGTCTCGATCCGCTCGCACCGGGCGTGCAGCACCGAGATCTGCGGGATCAGCGGCTCGGCGAGATTGTCGGCGTTGATCGGCGCCGGGGCGATCACCTGCTCGTCGAGAAGCTGCCAGACGCGGGCGTCGTCGGCCACCATCTCGATCTGGACGTGGTCGGCATCGCTCGGGATGGCCGAGCGGGCGACGTAGGTCTCCTGCAGCTCGACGAGGTCGCCGATGACGATGGTGGTCGGGCCTTGGCTGTCGCGGTTCAACACGTCGGCCAGGGCAAGACCGGTCTGGGCGGCAAGCGCCGTTACGTCTTCGGGATGCAGTTCCAGGCCGCGGGCGCCGACACCGCGCATGCGCAGGATGCCCCACTCTCGGCCGACGCGGGTGCGGACCGAGCCGTAGCCCCACTCGCCCGGCACGTTGGCGGTGACGTCCAGCGTCAGCATGTTGCCGGAGGCCGAGGCGACCCCGAAGGTCTGCTTCCCCTTCAGGAACCACAGATCCGACAGCACGTGGTCGCCTGGGAAGACGAGGCGTCCGTCCCATTCAGTGGTGACGCGCCGCTCGGCCCCGCGGAACAAGGCGACCGCCGCCAGCCACGTCGCGTGCTTGAGCGCGTGCAGGCCGTCGCGGATACCGTTCACCCGGTAGCGCTTCGGCGTGCGCGTGGCGGGGCCGTAGCTGAACCGGACCTCGTCCGGCCGGCGCGGGTCGCCGTCGCGGTCGAACTCGACGATGACGTCGCCGCCCTCGACCTTGGTCTTGAAGGTGGCGCCCGCGCTGTCGCGCACGATCTGCCGGCGGGAAAGGATGTGGCGCGGCTCGGCCCGGCTCTCGTCACGCACGAAGGAGTGCACCGGCCCGACCTTCACCGGATCGGCGCGCAGCGGCAGCAGCACCTCGGATGCGGCCTCCCAGAACGAGGACACCTCGGGCAAGGCGCCGTCGAAGGTGTCGTTCGCGTCGAGCAGGTGGTGGTAGTAGATGGCCTTGTCCGCGTCGAAGCCGTTTGGCAGAGCGAGGCCATGCTGCGACCGCACGAGGTCGGCGAAGGCCCACACCGCCTTGCGCTCGGCCTGCTCGACCCAGGCCGAGCCGTTCCACACCGGCACGATGCGGGTGGCATCGACCCAGATCTCGGAGAAGGCGGTGACGGTCAGGCCCTTCCCAGCCCGCACCCGCATGACGATCTCGGTGGTGTTCGGCCGGATCCGGACGTCGTCCTTGATCGCCGCCATCTCGTCCCAGGACGCGGCGTTCTTCTGTTCGAGCCCGACCGACTCCGGCCATGCGTTCTGGGCCCGCACCTGAAAGGCGCCGTTCTTCGGCAGCCGAACATAGGCCGACCGGCGCAGCGGCGTGGTCGTCAGCGCGGTGGCGCCCTCGCTGGAATTGTGCAGCACGAACTCCGGCCCGATCACCTCACCCGTGTTCGGGTTGATCTCGCGAGCCTGGAAGATGACGCCGGCTACGGTCGCCGCCTGCCGGCCCTGCGAGGACACCCGGTAGATCGCCGGATAGGTCCACGACATCTGTGCAGCGTCGGCCGTGACGCCCTGCGGGGTCAGTCGGAACCACGGTGTCCACTCGGGATTGCCGCCCGGCCGCGGCATCTCCTGCCCGCCAACGGAGGGTGAGGAGATCACGTCGCCTGGCGCGATAGCCGACGGCTGGCCGTACAGGAATTCGACCTGCGTCCCGAACGTGCCATCGGTCGAGGTGAAGGGCGCCTGGATGCCGCCGCCCTCGAGCCAGAACACAGCCTCGCCGACATGCACGGCGTGGATCTGGAACCGGCCGATCCCAAGCGTCATCCGCTTGGTGAGCACCATCGTGTCGCCGTCGTAGGTGATGAAGTCCTTCTGGCTGAGCGGCGGCGTGGACCAGCACCGGCCGTAGAGCAGCGGCTTGCGCGCGCCGGGCTTGGGCACGTTGCCGCCGCCGGTGACGCTGAAAAGGCTGCGCTCGGTCTTCTTCTTCGCCGCAGCCGAGGCCTGCGCGGCGTAGCCGAGGGCGACGCCACCGATGACGAGGCCGGCCTGCACGGCGGTGGCCGAGATGCCGCCCAAGGCAGTCGCGAGCGCGGGCGCGGCGTAGGGCGCCACGGCGATCAGCGCGATCGATGCGATGGCGAGGCCGATGGAGGCAACACCCCGACCGAGCGGGACCGTGGTGAACAGCACCACGTCGTCCGGACCAACGAGCGTGCGAGACCAGCTCGCACGCATGCGCCGGTTCTGGTCCGTCGGCCGCAGGAAGGTCTCGCCCTTCCGGTGAACCGAGACCATGAACTTGCGGCCGGGCGGCGGCTTATGACGGGCGACGATCGTGGAGAGCCGGCGGCGCCGCCGATCGGGCAGCCGCACGGGCTCGCCGCGGGTCTGCCCGGCGATGTTCGCGGTGACGACGAGGGTCATGTGGGCGAAGTCAGCCGAAGCGCCCGGCGACTGCGCGGTCAATGCGCTCGATCATCTCGCTCTCCGAAGTAGCGCTATTCCATGCCTCAGCATGGGCGGCATCTGCCGGGGATACGAAGCGAGAGGTACCGTCCTGCCGAACCTCGATCACGAAGCGCTCCGGCTTGAATGCGACGCGCGTCCGCTCGCTCACGTCGGCCGCCAGGGCCGTGTAGTCGATGGGCGGCAGGGCCGGGGCGCTTGCAGCGGCCACGGCAGCAGGGGCGGCAACCGGCGCAAGGCCGAGCCACCGCAGAACGCATCGACGGTTCATCGTGTTCTCCTCACGAAGCGAGCGGGTGATCGGGAAGAGCGCGGAGCTGCTTGAGCCGGCGCTCGGTCACCGCCTTGAGGACCGTCAATTTGCGGATCTCGCGGTCGCGGACCTCGCCGGGGCTCATGCCCGCCGAGACGGCGATGTCGGTGTAGCCAGGGTATCCCTTGTATGGCCCCTCGGCATTCAGGGTCGGGATCATGTGACCGAAGTCGGTAACGCGCATCGCGTCTCTCCTCAGGCGGGGATCAGGTACGTGAGCCGCCAGCGGCGGGCCGCGGCGAGTTCGAGCGGCGGGTCGAGCACCACGCCGTGCCGTTCGTCTGTGTGCAGGATCAGGCCGCCGTCCTGGGCGAGGAACACGCCGCAATGGGTCTCGGCGCCGGCGACCTTCCCCATCAGCACGAGGGCGCCGTCCACGGGGGCCGGGATCTCGCGCCACTCTGCGCGGGCCGGGTGGGTCGCCATGGTCTCGGCGCGGGCGCGAACGTCCGCGACAAGCGCCGGGTCAGCCGCCGGCAGGGTGCGGCCGAAGAGTTCGGCTTGCGCCATGGCGGCGAGCCACCAGCAGTTCCGCTCGGCCTTGTCGTAGGCGGCCCCTCGCCAGCGGCGCAGGAACGCGGCGCGGTCGCTCACGTGAACAGGGCCGGGTAGCTGGTTCTGTCGAAGAAGGCGTCGGGGCCGCTCGGCACGTTCTGCTGTCGGCCGTCGGGCCACGCGATCGTGCCCTCTGCGCTGTCGGCCGAGAGTTCGACCGCCGTCATCTCCAAGCCGCTGAAGCTGTCGTCGTCGGGACCGGTTACGGCATCGAGCCGGCCCGGCAGCACGCGATAGAACCGGATCGTGACCCGGATGGCCTGATCGTAGCCGATGGCGCCCTTCAGCAGCCCGTGCAGCAGGTCCGACACGTTGTCGATGCGGATTTTGCCGTCGGTCGGGCCGTCGCTGTCGGCGCCGGGGCCGATCACCTCGAAGGCGCAGAGCAGGTGAGCGAGGCGCGGCCCGCCCACCTCGATCGGCAGGCTCAGCGTCTCGCCCGGCTCGCCCAACTGCCCGTCCACATTCCGAACCAGCCGGATCGGGCCATCGAGCGAAGCGTGGTCCACCTCTAGCGTCTCGATCACCACGCCCTCGTCGTCGCCCGAGGCATAGGCCTCACGCAGAGCCGCGCTCAGCGTCATCCGATCACCAGTCCTGAACGATGAGGGTGAAGGTCACGACGTACCGAGACCGCTGTGGCGCCGACCATGAGACCTCGCCCTCGATGGAGCACACGCGCTGCCCGATGCTCATGTCCGGCAGCAGCACGGGCGCGGTGAAGCGGCGCGCGCCCGCGTTCAGGTCGTTGAGGTGGAAGGCCTTGAAGGTCACGAACTCCTCGGGCGAGAGCCGAAGCGTCATGCTCAGTGGTGTGGTGACGTAGAGCTGCCGACGGCGCCGCCGCGACGGACCGTCATCGAACTGCGTCTCCTGCGCGGTCGGATGAAGGCTGCGCGTGCCGCCCGACGAGGCCAGCCCGCGCAGTTCCGGCAACGTGGACGGCCAAGAGGGGATCGCCATGCGTCAGCCGTTCCGGAAGCCGGCACCGCCCGCCGCCTGTTTGAAGGGGCCCTGACCACCAGCCGCGCGCTGGCCCATGCGTCCCTCAACGGTGCGCACGATCACATCGAGGCTGCCGTCCGAGCGGCGCTTCACGGCCGGCTCCATCTCAGGTGATCCGGCCGGGCGCTGGTCGATGAAGTTGATCGCCGGCATCCCATTGCCGTTGGCCGGCCGCATCGCAGCCGCGCTCGGCACGGTGAAAGCGTCCCGCCCGACGATCCCGCCGCTGTCGTAGCCTCGCAGTCCCCCGCTCCGGCGCAGCACCTCGACCGCGGCCACGCCGCCATGCCGGGCGACATCATCCTGGGAGAACACGACCTCGCCGCGGTGGACGAGGCCGGCCACGTCATAGCGCTCGCCGTGGCCCGTAAAGCCGCCGACGTCGAACAGGCGGACACCGCCGGTGGGCGAGGCGCCGTCCGCGCCCGCGCCGCCGCCAAAAAAGCTGGAGATCAGACTGCCGATACCGCCGCCCGATCCGAATAGGCCGGAGCCGGCCGAACCGCGCTTGCCGAACAGCATCTCTGCGACGCTGTCGGACGCGAGGTCGAGTACCCGCTGCTTCACACGGCCCAGAGCATTCCCAAGGATGTCCGCGCCGCTCCGGGCGTCGCCCAGATCCCGCACCAGGGACCGGACACCATCGGAGCCGGCACCGCGGAGGTTGTCCACGTCGCGCAGGCTCTCGCGCGCCTCCTCGTTCCGCTTGGCAGCGTCGCCTGCCTTGTTCGCATAGTCCTCAATCTGGCGCGTCAGCTCGGGCGTGACGTCTCGCCCGGCGCGCTGGGCAGCGGTCAGCAGTTCCTGCTGCACCCGGAACCGCTCGATCGCCTCGGCCCCCATGCCGTAGGTCGCACCCTGCTCCTCGAGGCGGCGGGTCCGGTCCTCGGCCGAACGCAGGGCCCGGTCGAAGTCGTCGCGCTTCTCTGCGTCGGAGCTACCTCCGCCGCTCTTCTTCGAGTCGGCTTCAATGCGGGCGAGCATGCCGGCCCGGCTGATCTCGGCGCCGGCATTCAGCGGCGTCAGGGCCTTGCCGGCTAGATCGAAGGCCTTCTGCCGCTCAGCAACCGCGGCCTTTTCCTCAGCCGTGTTCGCCTTCAGCGCGTCGGCGCGAAGCTGGTCCGCCTGCCGCGAGCGCTCGGCGCTGGTGACCAGCCGGCCGTTGGCATCCACCATCGTCAGGACGGCGCGGTCATAGGCGGAAGCCGCCTCACGCACCTCATCGACGTTGGCGAGCCTGCTTCGAGCCAGCGGGTTGTTCAGGGCCTCGTTCAGCTCGTTCCGCTTCGAGATGAGGTCATCGTAGGCCTTACGCTGCGGGTCGAGCGCACGAGCCGCCTCACCTGCAACTTTCGAGGCTCGAACAGCTGCCTCTTCTGCGGCTTTCGCGCGCGCCTCACGCGCCTCCGTGTCCGCGACGATCGCGGCGGCGTCGCGCTGGCGCATGTCGCTCTGGCCGATCTCAAGCGGGCCAAGGCCGAGACCGGCACGTGTGCGATTAGTGCCCTCTATGCGCTTGTTGTAGCGGTCCAGGGCAGCCTGCGCGCTCTCGGGTGCCAGTCCGGTCGCCGACCCCGCAGCGCGCTTGATGCTCTCCCAAGCCTTATCCGCTGCGCCCGACACGGTATTCCACGCCGCTGCCCATCCGGTCGTCGCTGCCGCGTTTGCGTCAATCGTGGCCTTGAGAGCTTCCGCTAGCGCGGTCTGAGCAGCCGTCCGATCGCCCTGAACCTCCAGAGAACGAACGAACTGCAACGTCCTGTCGTCGAGGCCACCAATGCGAGCGGCGAGGTCTTCAGCGCCACGGGCCGGCTCAGCGAAGAACCGGGCAAGCTCGGCACCTGCCGCCGGCAGCTCCTGACTTGTCAGGCGAGCATAATCCGAGGTCAGCCGTGTCAATTGCTCTATGACCGGCACCGCAAGCTGCCCGGTCGAGGTGTAGCTCGCCGCTAATTCGCGCGCCGACGAGGTGCTGATCTTGCCGGACTCGGCTGCGCTGCGGGACAGAAGGTCGAGCTGCCCCGCCGTTGCGCCGGTCGCGCGGCCGATACCCTGCACCGCCTTCTCAAGCGCGGACTGATCCGACGAGGCTTGCGTGGCCGCGAGGGCGAACGCTGCGCCCGCGCCGACCGCCGCCGCGGCAGCCAAATTGAAAGGCGTGACAAGGGACATGGCGCTCTCGCCGAGGGCCTTCAGGCCGCCGGAAAGGCCACCTTCGCCGGCCGCAAGTCCCTGAACTATCTGCGGCCCCTGTTGAAACGCGACCGTGCCGAGGCCCGCGCCCGAGCCGAGCGAGGCCACCACATCACCGCCCTGGTACATCAGGTCTCGGCGCTGGTTGCTGTCGAGGCCGCGCCGCGTTGGGCTGTTGTCGTTGCCGGGCCCGCCGTAGCGTGTCTCAGCCAACCCGCGCAGCCGTGCTGCATAGTCTGCCGACAGACTGCCGGAGGCCGTGCCGCGCTCGATCACGCCGAGGTCACGGTCGAGCTGCCGCGCGTTGCGGTAGTCCTCATCAAGCCGCGACCGGACGCGCTCGACCTCGCGCATCGTAGCAGCGCTAGCGGTCGGCTGGCCCGAGGAGGAGGTTGACGCTGTGCGTTGGGCGACGGTGGCCGCATCCCGCGCCTTCTGCGTCAGGCGGTCCGTTGCAGCGCTGGCCTGATCGGCCGCCGTGCCAACTTGCCGGAACGCTTCCTGACCGGCTCGACCCGCCTCGTCGAAGGTGCGCTTGAGTTCAGCGCCGCCCTCGGCCTGGATGCGGATGGCGATGTTAGTCGGCATTTTCACCGCCCTCCCTGTAGGCGCTTACGATGATTGGCTCGACCATGGGCAGGATCTCGGCGAGCAGGCCGGTGCCGGCGCCCATCGCCTCGGCCATCAGCAGCACGGCCGTGAAGTCGAGGCCGTAGACCCCGCCGCGGTGTGTTCGGACTTGTCCGCCGCAGCGCTCAACAACCGCCCAGGCCACGTGGCCGGCCGCGGTCTGTGGCGCATGGTCGGTGTAGGGACAGCCTTCGCAGACGTCCTCGCAGGCGCGGCAGTAGTCGGCGCCCCCGCCGAAGTGCCACTTGGCGAGGGCAATCAGCCGTTTTTTTCCTCGCCCTCGGTCAGGATCGGCATGACGTAGAGGCGATCGAAGGCCTCGTGCGCCCTGCAAACCCCCATTAGGCTGTCGATATTCGCGGGCGTTACTGGCACCGCCTGCCCTTCAAAGTCGCCGACCCCCTCCCATTCGAAGATCGCGAACCGGGCCAGAGCCCGAACCAGACGCTCGGCCGCGTTCCAGCGTCGATTGTCTGGGGCGTCTTCAGTTTCGGGCGCGTATTCGGGGCGAAACGCCTGCCCCGCCTCAGCACGGGCGGCGATCATTGCGGCGGGCGTCGCAGGACGCACGTGAACACGGACGCCTGGAATTAGGTCGAGCCATGACGGCTCGGCAGGCGACTGCGGCAGCCTGAGCATGCGGAGATCCTTCTGGGGGTGTGGCTTGATCGAAGGGGCATCGGCGTGCTGTTTGCCACCATGCCCTACGTGATGCTTTGGCTCTTCATGACGACCACCGGCGGTCTGACTTCCGGCAGCGTCGATTTTCCGAACAAGGAAACCTGCGAGGCAGCCCGCAAGGAATTCGGTTCCATGCTGATTGCACTGAACGAGGGCGACCTCCGGACCGAACGCCCCATGTTCCTCAACCCGCCGGAGATCCGCTGCATCCAGCGGACCACCGGCAAGCCCTAATCTCTTGCAGCCCCATTTCCGGTAGACCGGTGCTCTGCCCGATCCTCGCGCCACACCATCCGTTTAGGGCCGCTCGAAGCTGTCCTTGACCTCCAGCACTCGGTAGAGCGCTGGCTTTCCCTCAATCGCCCGAACCTCGACATCGACGAGAAAGGCCATCTGGCCGGGGTTCTTGGGCTCGTCGAGAATGCGCCGCTTAGCCTCGGGCGTTGCGAAAACGACTTTGACCGGCTTCTGAGAAACCGTCTCGATCACACCTCGATCACCGGTGCGCAAGCTGCCGTCGAAGCGGACCTGCTGCAGGGTCATGATCTCGTCGGTGCGCCGCTCATTGGCGGGCAGCTTCGCGTTGCCAAGATATCGCTTGACACTGTTCTGGATCGCGTTCGCTTCCTGAGATGTGTAATACTGGTGAATGTGCACATCACCGACAACATCGAAGAAAATTTGCGACCCGCCGTCTTTCGCAACCGGCTCCATGACGGCGTGAATGTGCTGTGCTAGTTCGCGACTCGGCGGCTTTTCTTTATCCCCTTCCTTCTTACGCCCGAGGAAGTATCTGATCGCCCCCTGCAAGGCCGCGAGGAATGGGCTGACCGTTTTAGCGTGGTCGAGGATAAGGCTCGCCTGCTCCATCCACGGAGCAAGCTCCGCGATGATGCTTCCGGTCCTCAGTTCGTGGATATAAAGCTTCAAGTTCTGAGGCTGGATATCCAAGCCTTCGTCTTCAGCCCAATCAGAGTACGCCTCGCCAAGAGCGCGCAGACTTACGGCTAGATCTATAAGATCTACTGGCCGAGTATTTTTCAACTCGATCTTTAGGATACCTGGGGCTGGCGGCTTCTCGACCATAATCTGCAGCATGGCGTCTTTATCTGCTCCTGTCGAGCTACTGCCGCGGCCTCAGTTAGGATTGCCCACTGCACGGGCGGGTCAGGTTTTTCAGTTGCAGCCGACAGCGCTCGGCACGAATGCAGCGAGCGTGCTGGACCGACGACCGCCCCAATGATTCACAGTCCTGTCTTGGCCCGGACGCTGAAGCCGCCACGCAACAGCGATCCAATCAACTAACTTCGCCCCGCCTCAGTACGTCGTCACGTTGTTGCGCAGGGTGGCGATGACGGTCTTGCCGGACACGCTGTCCTTGGCCGCCTGCCAGTTGAAGGTGGCCTGCACGCCGTTCGGGCCCGTCACCGGGGTCTTGGCGCGCGGCAGGTAGACGGCCGGAACCTCGAACACGAGCGAGCGGTCGGCATCGGTAACCCAGCCGAAGGTGAGCGCGACCGGATCGCCGGCTGTCGCCTGGTCGAGCAGGGTAGTGTCGCGGAAGCGGGTCGTGATCGACCCGGACATCATCACCATGCCCGGGTCGGCGTCCTCGATCCGGCCGTCGCCGCGGATCGTCTCCACCTTCTCCAGCCCGTTGCTGTAGGTGAAGTCGGCCGAGGTGACGGAGGCGAGCGCCACGCCCGCGCGGGTAACGGCGCCCTGGAACGGTGAAAACCGCTCGATCGACGCCTCGGCCGGCGTGCCGGCGCCGGTGGCGGACAACTTGTTCTCGCCCTGCGCGATCAGTCCGAGCGTCGCGGTGAGCAGACCGGAGCGCTGCATCTGCACGCGCATGGTGTTGCCGCGGACGCCGAAGTTCTGGCCGTAGCTCGGCACCTCCGGCAGGCCGACCTCGACCGTCATAGACGGCAGGTTGGTGGCGCCCGAGGAGAAGACGTGCTGCTGGCCGTCGGTGATGGCGGTGGTGACCGGCTGGCCCATGAACAGCTTCAGCCAGTTGCCGAAGTTGCGCAGGTCGATCGGCACGACGACGTCGCCGTCGTTGTTGATGACGTCGCGCGAGGGCGGCAGGGCCTCGCGACCGTAGCCGAGCAAGTCGGACGGGATGAGCCCCTGCTCCTCGCCGAGGTTCGACGAGACGAAGGGCAGCTTCCGGTATCCGGTGCTGGGCGGGGTGCCGTAGGTGGACTCGAACGATGCCGCCATGATGGCGTTCGCGCCGCGGGCTCTTGCCATGGGTCTCTCTCCTGGCGGGGTGGTTCAGTTCAGGGGGTCGGTCGTGCCGTAGACGGCGACGATGGCGACGACGGCGAGGCGGGAGACCGGCGCGCCTTCGGCAGTCAGGGGCTCGGTGCTGGCGGCGCCGACCTGCAGGTAGTCGCAGAGGCCGCCGAGGGTCCGGTCGGCTGCGACAGCGGCGCCGATAGCTTGCAGCATGGTGTCGAGGCGGGCCTCGGCGGTGACGGTTCGAGTGGCGTTGGCCGCAACCTCGACGGGCAACTCGTGCTCGTAGATCCACGTCGTCGGGTTCAGCGTCACCTCGGGTTCGCCCGGGTCGCCGTCATCGACGTTGACGTACCCGTTGGCCGGGATGGCCCGCTGCTTGACCTCGTTGCGGTAGTGGGCCGCCTTCGGCAGGGCCGCTTTCACCAAGGCAGCCACGGCCTCGATCACCTGCTCGCGCTTGCTCGGCATCAGGCCACCCAATGTGCGGCTATGGCGCCCGGCACACGATCGGCCCAGCGTTTGGCGGTCGTGGCGATGTCCAGCCGCTTGCGCAGCTTCACCTGCCGCACCAGCACGAAGATCACGACGAAGGACCGGCCTTTGTCAGGCCCGGCCTCCTTGATCGCGCGGAAGGACTTGCGGCCCTGGTAGCGGGCCGCCTGCCGCCGGTAGAATGCGTCGGCTACCAGCACGCCGCCGGACTTGCTCGGCACGAAGCGTAGCTTGATCCCGGTTTCGCGCTCCCAGGACGCGGGCGACAGCGTGTTGCCGGTCGAGCCCTTGGAGCGGCGCCGTGAGATCTGCCGCACGCCGGCATCCGGGGTTGGGATCGCAAGGTACTTGCGGCCCTGCGCGGTGATGGTGACGCCGCGGTCGAAGGCGTCGATGAGCTTCGGGGCGTTGCTGGAGACGTAGGCCGCAGCCTCTGCGCTCTCGCCTGTCCGCGGGAATGTCTGGCCGCGCCATGTGTTGGCGAGGCGCTGGCCGAGGCCGGACTCGCGCACATCGGCGCGCAGATCCTCCTTCAGGCCCTCGGTGATCTCGCGCATGCCGGCTGTGACCGAGCGCGCGACCTGCTTCTCGGTGCCCTGTAGCGCCACCCGCGGATCGGCGACGGTGGCACTGAACCTCACGGCTCGTCGTCCTCGGCGGGCTCGTCCGGCAGCACCGGCGCCACCTCGCAGGTGCGCACCAGTCGGCGTGCGTCGATCCGCGCGAGGCCGATCACCTGCACGGTCTCAGTGACCGCGCCATCCTCATCGAGGAGGTCGATCTCATCCTGCTCGGCCGGCTCCGCCACCTCGGAGAGGCGCACGTCGATCAGCATGGCGTCGAGGTCGAACTGATTGCCCGCCGCGCCAATGATCGCCTCGGGCGAGCGCCGACGAACGCGCACGGGCAGGCCGGTCTCGGCACCGCCCGCGCGCCAGATCGCATCCAGTCCGAGGTTCGGATCCTCGAACTGAGCGTCGACCATGATGGTGAAGGCGTTCACGCCTTGCGCAGCGCCTCGATCAGGTCGGCCTTGGTTTTGGCCGCCGAGACGTCGAGGCCGCGCTCCTTCGCCAGAGCTTCCAACTCGGACTTGGTCATGGCGTCGAAGCCGTCCGCCGGGACCTGCGCCTCGACGGTTGTGGCCGACCGCTGGTTGCCATCGACGGCGTACCCGCCGCTGACGGCCTCCTTCGCGGCTTTGTCGGGCAGGTCGCCGACCCAGCCGCGAGGCGCGGTGATCTTCGTGCCGTTCTCGTCCTTGAAGGAGAACGCCCGGTTCATGCGAACGTACATGCTGGCGTCCTCCTCAGTTGGTGGTGAGCTTCACGATGAGATCGGGGCGCAGGCAGACCGGCAGCACGTTGGACTCGGTGTGCAGGTCGAGGCCCTTCCCGTGGGGCAGCTCGTCGGTGGAGACGAACACCTTGGTGGAGGGCGGCACGTTCGCGTCCTGGATCGTGTCGGGCGGCGCGATGTAGCGCTTGAAGAACAGCGTCCCGAGCGGGATCGCGATCGCCTCGTTCTCCGCCACGGCCTCGCGGGTGGCGAAGGTGCCGTCCGGTAGCCGGTAGCGGAAATCCTCGTCGACGCGCTCGATGGTGACGCCTGCGAAGTTGAAGGCGTCGTTGACGTCGTCGCGAGACGGGTTCGGGGTGGCGCCGGCGTAGTACTTCAGGCCCTCCTTGACGCTGGCATGGCCGACGTACTTGTCGAAGAAGCCCGTACCCGCCAGCACCCGGACGCCAGTTGCGCCGGTGCCCCGCAGCGCCTTGCGGATCGCCGATTTCACCTCCCGGTTCTTCGCCGCCACGTCGGTCGAGGCCGTGCCGAGGGCGAACGACACCACCGTCTGCGTGATGTCGAAGGTGGTGAACAGGTTCAGCAGCGTGCGGCCCGAGGCGTCCAGCACGAGGCCGTTCAGCGCTCCCCAATCGAGATGGGAGTGCGTCGCGTCATGCTTGGTGCGGATCGCTTCGAGCTTGTTGTTGAACACGTTGCCGAGCGTCTGGAAGACGTAGGCGCTGCCGTAGACCAGCAGGTTCTGCAGGTCTGAGGGCGTGATCGCATCGTCGAGCGGGAAGTGCGGGATGCCGAACTGCACCTCCTGCAGATCCTCCCGCATGTTCTTGTTGGCAGGGCCGCCGCGCTCGCGCGACGGGATGATGGTGATCTCGCCCTCGGTGATGCTGGCCTTCACGTAGGTCGTGTTGATCGGCGTGTCCCGGAAGATGCCGAGCTGCGCGGGCCGGCCGGTCACGTAGGGCGGGATGTTGATGCTCTCGGTGAGCCGGTCGGCGGCGAACGCCGGGGCGCGGAGAAGATCGAGAGGCGTTGCCATAGTTCAAACCCCCATACGGGCGACGACGCCCTTGGCTTCGAGTGCGGCCAGGGCAGCCGCCTGCTGGGTTGCATTGATGCCGGCGGGCCACTCCAGAGCCTGGAGCACCACCTCGGCGTGGCGGGCGAGGATGACGACGCGCTGATCGGCGGACGTCGCGTCGACGTTCTCAAGGAGCACGGCGGCGGCGCTCTGCGAGCCGTCGCTGGCCGCCGGAGCGAGCGGGACGAGCTTGCTGGATGCCGTGATGCGGCCGAGCACGACGCCCGGGCGCAGGATGCCGCTGCCGGTGGCGAGCACGCCCTCGTCGCGACTGATGCGGTTCCGACCTTCGGTCTTCACGACGTCGGCGTCGGTCTTCCAAGAAAGGGTGACGGGTGCCATCGCTCGAACCTCCTCAGGCCTGCACGCCGTGGCGGCGCTTCATGTCAGCGGTCAGATCGACCGACTTGGCGTCGTCCGCCTTCGGCTTGCCGTCTGCGGGTACGTGACTGGAGATCGAGGTCTGCTCCTCGGCCGCCACGAGCTTGTCGAAGAGCGCGGCGCGCGCCTGCTCCACGGTCTTGCCATCGGCGAGCATGGTCGCCGCCAGATCCTCGGGGATGTTCGGATCCTTCCGGCGAGCCAACGCCACGAGGTTCTTGACCTCCCCGGCGGCGCCGATGCGGGTCTTCGCCTCGGCGAGGCTGACGCCCTCGGCCAGCAGGCTTGCGGCCATGGCCGGCACGCCGCCGTCGACACACGCCTTGGCGATGGCGGAGGCGTCGGAGCGCGGGACGCTGGTCGCGGTCGCTCGGCTGACAGCCTCGTCCATCTGCGCCTGGGTGAAGGTGATGGTTGCGGGCTCGCTGCCCGCCTTGTCGTTCGCCATCGGTTTCTCCTGCTGGCGGGGTGGGGCGGCGGGCGCCGCCGCGGTGGAGCGGGCGCGGTTGGTCCACGCACGCCGATCCGACAGGGCGACCAAGCGCTCCGGCGGATGTTCGAAAAGGCGGTAGTCGAAGGCCGTCGGCTGCGGCCCCGGGTCGTTCGCGGCAGCGCGGGTCAGCACACGGTCGGCGTAGCCACCGGAGACAGCCTCCTCGGGTGTCATCCAGATCTCGGCGCGCATGTCGGCGCGAACCTCGTCGACGCTCTTGCCGGTCTTCTCGGCGTAGATGCCTGCCATCGCGGTCGCGAGCGCGGTCAGTGCCGTGATCTGCTTCTCGTGGTCGTCGACCGTGCCGAAGGTGAAGCCCGACGGGTCGTGCACCATCATCAGCGCACCGGGCGACATCACCACGTCGTCGCCGGCCATCGCGATGACGGAGGCAGCCGACGCGGCGATGCCCTCGACGACGATGGTCTTGCGGCCACCGTGGGCGGCGATGGCGGAGTGGATCGCTGCGCCTTCGGTGGCGATGCCGCCGCCGCTGTTGAGGCGAATGGTGACGTCCTGCCCGCGCCCGACCTGGGCCAACGCAAGGATGACGTCCGAGGCGGTGAAGCACTCGTCCCAATAGAGATCGCCGACCGTGCCGGAGAGCACGATCTCGGTCCCATTGACCAACACGGTCATGGCGGCTCCTGTCAGGTGTCCGGTGTGGGGTCTTCGTCGGGCGGCTCAGCCGGCGCGGGGTCCACCGCGCTGCGCCCGTCGCTGGTGTAGGCAAGGCGAAGCTCGTCGGCGCGCTGGTTGTCGGCCGCGTTCTCGGCGTCGATCTCCTCGGCGTCGTAGCCCCCCTCGGCAACCTTCCGGCTGCGCGAGGAGAAACCCGCCTGGATCTCCTTCGTCTTGCTCTCGACGTCCTGCACGGGGTGGATGTACGGCCACGCCTGCGGGATCCAGTTGACCGCGTAGACGTCCTCGCGGCGCATGCCGGCGGGCAGCTTCAGCGCACCGGAGAGAAGGGCGAGATCGACCCAGCGGCGCCATACAGGCCGGCACAGCTGGTAGACGACGAGATGGTGATAAGCCGTGTTATTTTTCAGACACTTAGCGCACGCCGTTGCTTAGGCGTTGCAGCCAGTACCCTCGATTTGCAACAGCGGCGCCGAGATCCGAGCCATGACCGCCTGTAGGCGGACCGCCCTGGCGTCGTCTGTGAGCATCGCGTGACAGTAGGTCTTTAGGGTCGTGTCGAGGTGGCTGTGCCCCATCATCTCGGGAATGTCGGTCAGGGGCACACCCGATGCCGCGAGCATGCTGGCCGCGAAGTGGCGCAGCGCGTGGAAGTGAAAACGGTCTTCCGGGTGCTCCATCCCGACCTGCCGGAGAAGCGGCTGCCACATCGTCTCGTGGAAGTGCGTGGCCGAGAGCGGTGAGCCGCCGCGCGTGGCGACTAGCAGCCCGTGCGGATTCGGCCGGTGATGGTCGCGCAGGTAAGCCACGATCATCGCGCCAATCTGCGCCGGTAGGGGGAAGTCCCGCACGCCTGCGGCAGTCTTCGGCCCCTTGATGCCGTCGTGCTTGGAGAAGCTGTGGCGGATGCGGAGCACGCCCCGGTCGAGGTCGATGTTCTCGACGGCGAGGCCGGCAATCTCGCCGTAGCGCAGCCCGCACACCGCGGCGAGATGAACGATGATCCGGCGTAGGTCTGAGGTGCGCTGCTCCCAGTTTTTAGGCCGCTGTTCGGTCGCCTTCAGCAGCGTTTTGACCTGCTCGACGGTGAAGGCTCGCACCTTCCGGTCCTTGATGCCCTTCAGTTCATCCAGCACCTCGTCCACCGGCTTCGTTTTCATGTGGCCGTGCTTGCGGGCGAAGTCCTGGAGCTGCTTGAGCACCACGATGCGGTCACGGGCCGTGCGCGGCAGCAGCAGCCCGGTTCGGACAGGCTCCTCATAGCAGGCCATGATCTCGGCATGCGTCAGCTCAGACGCGATCCGGCGACCGATCCGCGGGAGGATAGTGTTGCGCAGCGCCGACTCGATGTTGCGAGCCCGGCCGTTGAGCAGTCGCCCGTCGTCCACGCGAGCACGAATGTGGAGCAGGAAGGCCTCGGCGAGCGCGGCCACAGTGAGAGTGTCGCGTCCGGAGACGTGAACACCTTCCTCGATCTCCTGCACGACCTTGTTTTTGAAGGCGTCGGCCTGCTTCTTCAGCGTGAACGTCTTGTGGCACCGCTGACCGGCTGCATCTTTGTAGTCGACAACCCATTTGCTGGTGCCGTCTGGATACTGCCGCTTTCGTACGCTCGCCATAGTCAGGCGCTCCTCTCTGTGGTGGTGGGAAGGGCTTCGTAGGTGAAGCCGAATTCGCTCTGGCGCCGGCCCTCACGCATCTCGGGGACGACGGGTAGGCCCAGGGCGAGCCAGAGGCTGCCGGCAGCACGGGTGCCGAAGGTCTGCCGAGCCTCGGTGACGAGGGAGCGCCGGACGGGCACCGGCTCCTCGCGGGCGGGCTCGGCCGGCTCGAGCCGCGCCACGGTGGCGCGCTCACCGTAGAAGTGCCGGAACAGGACAGCGAAGCACTCGCGCTTGTAGGCAAGCACGCGATCGCGAGCCTCGGGCTTCACCCGGCTGGCGTCGATGCCGAACAGCCATCCCTGCAGCAGGTCGAGCCGGAGACAGAACGTCTCCTGCTCCCCGCCGGCCGAAGGTACGCCCATGATGGTCGCCCCTTCGTTCAGGATCAGGTCGCGTCGGATGCGGTCGCGCTGGCGGTCGGCGCTGATGCCGAGCGTGTCGCAGATGGGTTTGATCGCGACGAAGACGGTTTCGCCGTCCTCTACGGCGAAAAGGGTGTCGTCGTGGAAGGTGATGGTGACGAGTTTCGACATGGTGCCCTCACGAATTTCGCCCCGCAGAGGAGCGAAAATGCCGACCGCACGGGATTGCGCGGTCGGCGGTCGTGAGGCCCGGCCGGGCAGGTGGTTCGCCACGGGCTGTGGCGAGGGACTGCCTCAGCGGCCGGGCCAGGGTATCAGCGGCAGGCGTGCGCCCGCGCCATCAGGTCGCCAGCCAGACGCTTGCGCTCCTCTGCGCGGTGGTAGGCTTCATCCGTGAGGTAGGCCGATCGGGCGAGGTCGAGCGCGGCCCACCGGATCTGCGCTAGGGCGAGGAAGGCGAGGATCACGCGCATCGTCCACCCTCCCGCCAATCGCACCCGACCGCGCTCAGCACGAGAGCGGCGCGGGTCGAAGGCTGGGGGGCGTCCCGCCAGCCACGAGCGCCATCCGGCACGAAGAACTGCACGACCGACGCGTGCGCGCCGCCCTCACTCATGACGCGCGCGACGGCCGGATCAACGTCCGGGAACATCTCGCGATGCAGAATGTCGCGCTCGATGCGCAGCCACTCCGAATACCGTGCAAGCAGGTCGCGGGACGGTGATGCAGCAACGCCGGTCGGGCTGCCGATGAGTGCCACGCCGCCGCCGATGAGCGGAAGCGAGGCGAGGCTGCGGAGGAAGCCGCGGCGGGAGGCGGCGGCGCTCACAGGGCCACCAGAACGTCGCGGTAGCGCTGCTCGTGCTCGCCGCCATGGTCAGCAAGGCCGTTGTCGTCGGTGCCCTCGTCGTCGGCGCTGCGGCCGACCGCGCAAATCTGGCCCAGTGCGTCGAGTTCGTGGATGACTTGGTCCGCCTCGCGCTCGTCGGCGAAGGGGTCCAGCGCGTCGAGCAAGGCGATGTCCGCCTCGATCCGATCGGCGATGGCGCGACGCAGCTCGCGGATGCGGGCATAGTCGGTGGCCGGCTCGTCGGCGCGCATGGCGCGGATCGCAGCCGTCACGGGTCCGCCCAGCGCAACGATGCGCGGCGGCTTCGGGATGTAGTGGAAACCCATTGGAATGGTGCTCACAGGTTCGGACCGGCTTCTCAGGGCCGGGGCCTCAAGCCTTCTCAGGGGCTTTCGGCCATGCCAGCGAACGGCGCTGGCGCCGGGAGGCTGAGAACACGCCTGTGAGAACGTGCGCGGCGATCTTTACCCCGAAGGGCTGTTGTATCGCGGCCGAGCGTTTCTGCTTGACCGTATCGCCGCACTCCCGGCATAGTGAGCCGGTCGCGCTCACCGGGAGGTGAGCACGTTCATTACGGGGCCGATCACCCGGCAAGGTGTTAGGCTTCCGTCACAGGCTGAACCGCCAACCCCTGGCAGGGTCCGGTTCGGGAGTTCTCAGGCTCCATCGACAGCATGACACGAACACCCCGCGCCCGGCAAGGCGGCGGGGTTTCGTGCTTTTGTGAGGGCTCGCGCGCGCGCGGGGGGCGCCCTCGGCGCGGACCGCATGAAGAAGCTGTCGTTCTCACACAAAGTCTGGCTCGCGCGGCATGCGCGGCGCGCGCACCTTAGGCGGATCGTCGAGAAGGACCGGCGTCACGAACGGCGCACGGGTCATCAGATCAAGCGGGCAGTCGGCTACCGCGATGGGACGAGGCGCAAAATCTGGGTCTCGGCCAAGCCCGATCCGGTGCCTGCCTTGCTGTGCTTCGATCGGAATTTCGAGGAGACAGCAGCCTTCATCGAGCGTGCGACGACGAAGCTTTGTCAGGTCTATGCCGAGAACCGGAATCGGATCCGATCGCGACGCACTCCGGTCGGCTGGCACGATTTTGCTTCGCTCGAAGAGATCACCCCAGGCGCGGCGCTCGTACTCGCGGCCGAATATGACCGCGTTCGCATGCTCTACGGAGCAGCCCAGATGTATGCGATCAACGTCGACGACTGGCAGGCTCAGCCGCGCGATCTCCTGCGAAGTCTCGGGTTCTTCGACTTGCTGGGTATCGAAGCGCCTCCCGTGCGGCCTGACGAGATGCGCACAATCGTCCGGTTTAGGTCTGACACCAACGTCAACATGGCAGTCGCCTCCCACACGCTGATCGAGGTCATCGAACTCGCGGCCTCAGCCGCAATCATCGGGGTAGGCCAGGACCCACTGAAGGAGTTCAGGACCTTCCTGCAAGCGATTGGCGAGGCACTGAACAACACGAGCGACCACGCCTATCCGGACAACCTGCCGACCGATTTTCCGAACGTGGGCCGCTGGTGGATCACGGGGGCGGTTGATCTCGATGCACGGCGTCTGACATTCGCCGTCTATGATCAGGGGGTAACGATTCCGCGTGCGATCCCTTACGGACGTCGGTTCGAACGCGTGCGACGGATCGTGCAGACATTGACGAGGCGCGGATACGATCCCGATGACAGATCGTTGGATGGGCACGCGATCGCTGCGGCGGTTCGATCCGGCGTTTCCGGTACCGGGCTGGATCATCGCGGACGTGGCTTGGGCTTGATGCGCGACTACATCAGGAATGAGCGAAGCGGCCGTTTACGAATTGTAAGCAGGAACGGGGAATTTGTGGCATGTACGGGACGGAAGGACGAGTACCGGACGCGGAGTGTGCCCCTGCATGGCACCTTCGTGGAGTGGATCGTCGACCTGTAATGCCGGAGATCGCCGTCGGAGGTCGTTCCATGAGCGTCGCGCAGATGAGCCGGGACCGCGTGCGTACGATCAACGTGGCGTCCGATTTCACCCGGACGCCGGGCGGCCGAACTAAGCGCAACGGTCCGTTCAACGGCGTCCAGTTTCGCACCGAGGTGCTCGAGCCGGCTTTGCGCCAGATGCCGGGCGAGTACACGAAGCTCGTCGTGAACCTCGATGGCGTAGACACCTACATCGGCTCCTTCCTGGAAGAGTCGTTCGGTGGCCTACTGCGCGGTCTCTACGACACGTTCGAGGAAGCAGCCGAGCGCCTGGAAATCCGAGCAACCGGTGAGTTCGAGGTCTTCCGGGATCTCGCCTACCAGTACATGCGCGATCAGGATAAGCGGAACGCAAAGGGACGCTGACGGCACGATGCCGGACCAGGCCCAAGGCCTCACGCTGGCCGGCACTGCATGGTCGTTCGCTGCCGGGCTCGGCGGCGCGGCCATCCCGCTGGGCGTGATGTGGTTGAAGCTGCGGCTCGATCAGCTTTCCGCGCGCTGCGACACCTTCGCGAAATTCATTGAGGAGGTTGCCGGGCTCGGGCTCGACTACTGGCTCCTAGGTGAAGCCGACCCGGATGCGACGCTCCCGGCTGATAGTTCCGACGATGCGAAAGAGCATGTCGCCGCCATCCTTAAGCACGAGATCCAGCTGCGAGGGGCGCAAACGATCCTGCAACTCGATCTTGCGCGCATGGCGCGCGACCTGCCCGAAGCTAGGCGCGATCCGCTCCGCTTGGAGTTCGCGGCACTCATCAGCGCTCTGACCGGCGGCAAATTTGGAGATCGCACGGGCTATGCCGAGCCACACAAGGCGCAGGCCGTCGTGTCGGCAGCTGCGCGGATCATTCGCATCGTCCGTGAGGGCAGGGACGACGTGTCTAGGCTGCCGAATATGCTCCGCTTCGCGATCGGACGCCTCTGACTTCGGTAGCAGCCGAACGCGCGTTATTTAGTCGGTTCGCGCGTTTGGTCTCAAAGGCCATGCCCCAAGGGAGGGCGCCGTACCCTGGGTGCCGGAGTGCCACGTACCCAATTGCGAGCGGACCTGGTGCACGATGCCGATCAAGGCTCTGAACGATCGCAAGAAGCTGTCGAGCGACTTCAACGAGGCCAACGACGCCTTCATCGACGCGGTGCTTGGCGCGCTCCAGGGTGGCGAGATCCCGCTCGATCTGGCCCGAGCCTACCTCGCGCATCCTGTCGCTATGATGCACTCGGATGACCCGCAGGCCGTCGCCAACTACTTCGAGCGGATCCTGTCGCAGCAGCCCAAGATCGACTGGACGCCCGGCGAGCGAGCAGGGGCAGCCATGACCATCCCAGATCGCGAGCTTGAGTTCTCTCCGCTATCCGGCCGGGTGACGCGAGACGGCGTGACAGTGCAAGTCCACATCTATCGGTTCGCTGGCACCGATGAAGGCTGGACGCTGGAGGTAGTCGACCACGAGGATGGCTCGACCGTCTGGAAAGGGGCCTTCGACACAGACGTTGAGGCCTATGATGCCTTCGAGCGTTGCATCCGAGGGATGGCATCAGGACGTTCACGGAGGTTGCGCCGACGCGGCATTGATGGCGTTTGGGCATGCGCAAGGCCAGAGAACTGAGGGCCGGCCCACCTGAGGAGGATCGCCCCGGCTCGCTAGCCGCCGGCCTAAGACCTTGACCAGCGATCAACAGGACGGCGGGGCCCTCATGCCCCATCGCTGTGTGGTGCTCAAACTGCCGACGACGATTACCGGGGCGCGCTCGGGCGTGAGTGAAGCGTAGAGCAGCGGGCCGGCACTGAAGAGGGGAGCCTGTACCGACCCGCCGGCCGTCTGCCGCGGGTGTCGGGCGGAGACCGCGGCTCAACGACAGCGAACCGTGGGGCGCCATCAGGGCGCACTCAAGCAGCGCGGGCGGTTTACCTCGATCGAGGTCCTAGGCTGGCCAGGCGCAAGCGGGCCCCGAAAGTAGCGGGCCGGTGCTGAAGCCCCCCCTGCGCACCGATCCGCCGTCCGCGGGCCCGGTGAGTCGATAAGGCCCTGCAGACGCGGTCATTCGTGCGCCTCACACCAAGGGCGCGCAAGTCGCACCCTCAAGTTTGACCGGGGCGAAGTCCCGAGCCGGCCGGGTCCGCCGCGCATCTCTACCATCAGGATTACGACCATAACCCGTGTGCTCCTGCTCGCGGCGCTGACGCTCACCTGTGTCGCGTTTCCGGCTTCGCGCGAGAGACCCAGAGGAGGTAGTGCGGTCGCCGTGCGCGGAGCGGGGAGCGGGAGCGCCGAAGCCGCCGGACTATCCACCAGCCGCCGCCCGTCTACCTCATGCCTGCCCTCCAGCGGGCGTTCTGCATATCGACTCGCCCCGCCCGGCTTAGCCGGCGCGGGGTTCTTTGTGCGGTTTCGGACAGAGCCTGAACAACAGTCGCGCAAGCCGGTTGCCTGGTCAGCGAACCTCTGGTTCCTCCCCAAGACTTGCCCCGCCCGGCTCAGCCGTGGCGGGGTTTTTGTGCTTCCAGACGTCACTAATTGCACCCAGAACGTCACTATCGTACGGTTTCGTACGGAGCCGCAGGCCTATGAGACCTCCTCCGCCGCACGAACTGGAGCACTCATGAAGCCCACCCAACGACGCTATGGGCATGGCGCGCCTGTACGTCATGAGGCGTGGATTGATCGACGATCCACCCGAACGGCCGAGGCGATAAGGTGGGCGAGGCGCAAGGGGGCCTCGGTACGTATCGACAATCAGCACCCCGCGCTTAACGACAACGTGGTGCAGACCGTGGCTCTCGATCTCATCTGAGGCTCTTCAAACCCCGCCCGGCTTAACCGCGGCGGGGTTTTTCGTTTCAGGCACCACGCGCCGCAGCCAGCATGCGCTTCCGCACCTGGGCCATGCGGTCGTCATCACCGACGCCGGCCGCTGCAGCCTCCCGCCCGACCGCCTCGGCTCGGCGGCCTGTGACGGCTCTCCTTCCTCCGTCGCCACGTTCACAATGAACTTGGCGAGTTGATTGGGATCGCGGGGCGCTCGGGTGTGGTCATCGCCCGGCCTCCCATGAGGCAATCAGCACATTCAGCGCTGCCTTCATATCAAGACGTGCCGCTTCGAAGCTGCTGTAAGGCGCGCTTGAATGGTCCATCACGGCGCCACGCCGCTTTATGGACCACGTGAAGGCATGGCCCCCGAGGTGAAGCCGTCTCACGTCAACGACGAACGGGTGTGTGGGTGCAGACATGCTCAATCATGCCATACCGGGTCGCGCGCTCAAAGGCCGGTTCAACCTCCATAAATTTCAAACTGACCCACTACCCGGCCCCCGCCGCGCGGGGCTTATTCGTTTCAGACCCCGCGCGCCGCCGCGAGCATCCGCTTCTGCACCTCGGTCATGCGGTCGTCATCGCTGGCGCCGGACTCCGAAGCTTCCCACCAGACGGTCTCGTAGATCAGCCGCACGATCGCCTCGTCCAGGCCGAGACCCTGCGCGAACCGGAGCAGGCTGCGCATCTCGGCGGCGGATTGTTCGGTGTCTTCGCTCATCGGCCTACCGGACCGCGATCGTGCGTTCTCCGACAACGACCTTCGCCGGCTCGGTCGGATGCCGCTCCACGATGCGCTTGATCCCGTAGGGCCACAGCTTGTCCCAGGCCGCGTCGCTGCCTGTCATGAGCGCGCGGGCCAGAAGGTCGGCCAGATCCTTGCCGCTGCCGCTGATGGCCCCGGCGCTGCCGTTGTCGATCTCGATGATGGTGCGCATGCTCACGCCTTCTGCGCCCGCGCCGCGAACTCCCAGATCGGAATGCCCGTTGGCGCGCAGGGCGTGTTCCGGTAGCCGCTTACGTTGCCGAACAAGATCCGGTTGGGCTCGATACCGATCGCCTTATTCCCTCCGGTAATCATCACCCCGCACCAATCGATACGCAACGTGCCGTGCTGGGGGTGAACGCCGAAGAGCTGTGGCGCGGTCCAGCCTAAGCGCACGGCTTCGGCGCTGAAGCGCTCGATGAAATCCGTGCATGCCTCGTGGATGTTCGCCCAGGCAGTGGCGCCGAGATAGCGGCACGGTGAGGAGGTGGGGCGTAGGGCACCGAAGGCTTTCCGCCATTCAGCAGCCTCAGGCGGGAGGTGATCGGGCGCAAGTTCGGGAAGGAACATTACGGCTGCCGGCTGATGGCGGGGCCGACGGCATGGGAGTGCCGGGTTGCTTCAGGCTTGCTGGTCGCTAGCGGACGAACTCCGGTGCTTCCCGCCCTCGCCGAGGGCGGTTGATGGTAGGGACTTGGGTCCTCCCTACGCACCCTCCGCAAGCCTCTTGAGGCTCGCTAAATCCCTTCTGACCCAAGCCTCGTCCTCGGCGAGTTTCTCATCGCTCATGTCTGGCTGTCGGAACAGGGTCAGCATTACCTCGCTGCCTTCTCCGTTCGCGATGACCCGCATGGGCACGTAGACGACGCGCCCGTCTCCAAGATCAACCCAGTGGTCCATCACGCCGAATCTATTGTGCTCCGAAAACGTGATCCTGATAGGCCCTTCCGGTCCCTGAGCACTCCACGCTGCCCCTTCGCGTTTGAGAGGCGCGTTGCTGAGACCTGACGCCCATTTCGGGAAGGTCTCGGGCATCCAGATCATCTCGTAAAGTTCGCGTGCGGTTCTCCGAACCGAACAAGTAATTACTTTGGCTTCCAACATGCTCTGCCCTGAAACAACCAACGAGCATGCCTCAACCCGCTACGCCGCGGATCGGATAGCGCCCAAAAGATAATCACGAAGCATCAGCCTGAAGCCACTTTCAAGCGCTAAAGCCTCCCGCGCCGGCGCCAGCAGGATCGCGGTGCGGACGGCGTTGCGCTTGACGGATGTGCTGGTTTCTTGATTGGCGATGACGTGGCTGGCCCATAAATGCTTAACGACCGCTGCATCGACAGCGAGGGCGCTTAGGGGGCGGTCATCGCTCGCCAACTCCCGACAGCAACTTATCGATTTGCGCCATCCCGTTCTCTCGGGCTTTGGCCTCGGTTCGCAGGTCGCGGTCCGATCTCTGAGCAAGCTTCCCGTTCTTGCGGATGGCCCACTGGAACGAGC
>Ga0308157_10001772_pt1 | contig 40600 bp, 50 predicted proteins | sample PhyBR1_FD_201035 | JGI IMG/M metagenome (GOLD analysis project Ga0308157, IMG submission 201035) | Phyllosphere microbial communities from UC Gill Tract Community Farm, Albany, California, United States - DLSLB.R1 | ecosystem: Host-associated > Plants > Phyllosphere > Unclassified | place: USA... | reverse complement strand
AGCTCAGTTGGTAGAGCGATACCTTGCCAAGGTATAGGTCGACGGTTCGAACCCGTTTTCCCGCTCCAGATTTTTGTGATAGCGGCGCGATAGCAAAGCGGTTATGCCCCGGATTGCAAATCCGGTTAGACCAGTTCGACTCTGGTTCGCGCCTCCAGATTTCTGCAAGGAAATCAACAAGTTAGGCCACCCTCGCGGGTGGCCTTTTTGTTTTTACACGCGCAAAACCCCCGCAAAAACGATGCTGACCGCGCGTCATTCGCGGTCAAACCACGCGTGGAACTTCATTCTTGCCGTCCACACGAGTACACTTTATAGGGCTGTTGTTTTATACAGTGTTAGAGGTGTATATGGCGAGTGTGCGGGAGACGCGGACGGGCCGCTTTGAGCTGACCATCAGAAACAAGCTGTTGCCCAAGCCGGTGTATCTGACTTTTGAAACGCGTGAAGAGGCCGATGCTTATGGCAAGCAGGTCGACATGCTGCTTGCTGCCGGAGTCGTGCCCGCAGATCTGGCCAGGACTGATGCTGAGCCCAAGCCGACTGAGAAGCTGCGATACATCATTGGGGCCTGGATGAATACAGGCCAGCCCGCCAAGAGTGACATGGAGATCCTGCGGCTGTTGCAGATCGAGCTGGGCAAGGTACTGATTGCCGATATCACCTACAAGTGGGCCGAGGCCTGGGTGAAAAGCATGAAGCTCGATGCGAGCAAGAACTATGCGCCTAGCACCATCCGCAAACGCATTGGGTCACTCTCGCGCTGCTTTGACTGGTGGCTGAGGCAGGCGGACGGTGTGAACTTCGGTAACCCGCTCAAGCTGCTGCCCCGTGGTTTGGCTTCATACAACGGCAAGGACCGTGAGGAGATCGCGCAAGCCAACGCCGCCGGCGTGCCAGGTGGCCAGGCTTTGTCTGTGCGTGTGGACGTGAGCCGCGAGCGGCGACTCTTCCCTGGAGAGCAGGAAAAGATCGAGCGTGCCATGGCTGGCGAAAAGCGGCCGGACCGTGAGCGCGCCCTGGATGCGCCCGACATGCCTGCGCTGTCGGTGCTCTTTAGCTTGATCGTCTGGACGGGATTGCGGTTACGAGAGGCCTACACCTTGACGCGTGGCCAGGTCCAGCTCGATGCGCTCAAGCTGCGTGTGCGAACCAGCAAGCAGTGGCACGGGAATGTGAAATGGCGAGAGGTTCCGGTGCGGCCGGAGTTGCTGCCCGTGCTGCGTGAGTATCTGGAAGTGTTGCCGAATGAGGGCGCGGAGCAACTGATTTTCCCATTCTGGGATGGTGATCCTGATGAGATGGATCGTGTGTCACACAAGCTGTCAAACCGCTTCAGGACGGTGTTTGCGTATGCTGGTTGCCAGGGGCTAGCTGAGCATGATTTGCGACATGAGGCGACCTGCCGCTGGTATGAGATGCGTCACCCGAAAACGGGTGACTGGATGTTCCGTGAAGTGGAGATACCTGGAATGATGGGCTGGGCTCCGGGGAGCAAAATGCCCCAGCGCTATGCCAGCTTCCGAGCCGAAGACTTGGCCGCACGAATGTATGCGGATGTAGCCAGTAGATGATCAGAACAGTTACGACCTAAAGTGCTTTTTAAAACGGAATGTCATCGTCCATGTCGTCAAACCCGCTTGGTGTCTTTTTTGCGGTGCCCCTTCGCAACGTGGGGGGCGGTTGGAACATTGCACTGACTCTAGACTCATGGTTCAAGAAAACGTCAAGGCCATTCTCAGTAGCTGTGAAAGCTAGGTACTCATAGTCGTTGCTGTAGCCTTGTACGACCGACTTGGCTATGCAGCCTAGCCGTTCAAGCTTCACGGCGCTAATAGTCATTGCGTGATCGTTTATTCGGTTCAAAGCATTGCAGATTTGGTCAAAGGATAGGCCAACTGGGTCGCTTACTTTGCTTTTCACACACTGAGCCAGAAACATCAAATCGGCATCCTGCAGGGTGTAGTCTGGAGGATTTGCCACAAATTCAATTGGACCCGATGCCCTTGAGGGTTTTGCGCGATTGATGACCCCAAGATCATGGATTCTGTCCTTGATTAACCTGCAAGCAAGGTTCAGGGCAGATTCCGTGTCTCCATCGTCTCTGTCGGTGGCGTAATCTGCTGCGTTCATACCGAGCAGGTCTGAAGGCAAGTGCATTTCTACACCACGCGGCTTGACAATGTAGCAACGGTCTTTGCCGATTGCTCCAATAAAAAGCCCCAACTCAAAGACCACGTTGTCGCGGGCAACAGCTTCCTCTTTTTTGCGAATAGTTGCCAAGTCGTCAGGAGTGAAAACAAAGACAGCGAAGTCAATTGAGGATGACTTTTTTACGAGATCGTCGACAGTTTGCGAGCTGAGCTTGAATGTGCCAGCGCGCCAAATTGTGCAATGTGCTTCGTGATCTAAATTTGCGTTAATCGCATCGGCAATGCGAAGGCCCTCGACTGAGGACGCGATGAAAACTTTAGGCTTACTGTTAGCGCTCATCCTGATCGATCTCGGCGTCGTTGTGATTATTTGATTGTCGGCTATTTCGCAATCTGCCTGTTAGATCACAAGGACGTTTTAGAGCAGCTTCCAGTTCCTCGCTGCGTCGCAAAGTTCCCATTCGTTTACAAGAGTGGATCTGATCTGACAGCGAGCCTTCTTTGGATGTGAGGTTCTCTGACAGGCGGATCTTGCAGGAGGGGCGAAGAATAGAAGCACCTAAATGAAAGGGGTGCGCAATGAAGGTTCAGTCAATTTTCTTTGCCATTGCTTTGATTACGTGCGTAGGCAGCGCACAGGCCGCTAGAGTAGGTGTGCCAGTGGATCGCGGCGGTGCTCCTTGTGGCTCAGCGAAGCCTACACGCGGTGCGAATGACGATTGGTCATATTTCGAGGTTACCAATAGCTGCAGTGAATCAATCCGCATCGTTTTTAGGTGCTCAGGTGATCGCGGCAATAAGTCGGAACACATCGGCCCTGGTCGGCGGGAAAAGGTGATGTGTTTAAGAAAAGCTGGTGGTGATCTCGATGCCTACCATTTTGAGTGGTTCTGAAATGGTGGGGTAACTGACTGTGGTAGTGATTACAGTTTTGCCTCCGCTCTGGGCTATTGAGTAAGAACCTGCTCATGCAATGTGGGTAGTACCGGCGGTGTGCGGCGCCTGCCTTGGATGCGCTTTGATTTGGTTGTGGGGAGTAGCGGAGAGGGTGTGCTCGCTACTCTGCCGCGCTCTAACGCAGCATCCTGTTCGCTTTGAAGTTGGGCTCTGCGTGTAGCAGCCTCCGCTTTTGCCATCTCATTCACGCGCTCGATGAATGCTTGGCGAGGAACGATCCATCCTTTGCCAAACTTCACGCCAGGCAGATCCCCTTGTCGAATGCGCGCTTCGGCGGTTTCCTTGTCGCAGCCCAGCAGTTCCGCCAACTGTTGGGCTGTGTAGATCTCGCTGTCGGTGATCGATGCTTGGGTCTGCATGTTCAGGCTCGCTTTCTTTGTTCTAGTTTGTGGGGTGTCAGGGTGGCCATGCTGTTGTCTGCCTGGTAGACATCGCCGCCGGCGGACTTGGTGCGGGCAATCAGGCGTTGGGCGGCCAGGTGTACTTCGCGTGCAGTGAGCTGCAGCAGCTGGTACTCGTGCAGATCCAACATCGCGCCCAGTGCATCCAGCTCATGGAAGTGGATATCGCTGGGCATCCAGTTCTCGGCATAGCCGCTGCGCTCCTGGTAGGAGGCGCAGGCCTGCAGCGCGGCAGTGATGTGCTCCTGCAGGCCGCGCACGATGCCCATCTGCTCAATCTCTTGTGCAATCAGCATGCTGGAATGCAGAACCACATATTCGTTGTGCGTGGCCACGCCTTCACGCATGTGCGCAAAGGCTGTACGTAGTGAGCCCATGGTCTCGGCGACCTCAGCAGGCGTGAGCTTGCTGTTGTGCTGATTGAAGACTATCAGCGGGTTGCGGTGCTGTTTGCGGACTGGGTTGTAGAAATGTGGCTTTGCCATCATTCGCTCCCTTGCTTCTGCTGGGCCATTGCTTCGGCCTCGATTTCCTCTTTAGACACATATGCTGTGCGGTCACTGTCTTTGACCTTGATGCACAGCTTGCCTTTGTTCTTTCCAGTAAGTGCTGGCCGAAACTCAGCGCCTTTGACCTCCATGCCATGGAAGTCGGGATGCTTTCCAATCCATCCCGCAAGGTAGAGCCTGAAGTTTTCGGGGACAACGCCCATCTTCTTGAGAGCTGCTTTCCCGTATGGATGCGGTTCGAAAATCTTTTCTGTCATGTCAGCGCTGCTCATTGGATCACCTCAACTTCAGAGATATGGAAGGCCACGCGAATGGGTTTGCAGCGCGGGGCGCGCACGATAGATACGTCTACGGCCTCGGGACCCATCTGAGCCACGACCGTGCCCTCGTAGCCGATCCATGGCTTTTGTTGTTTGCCGGTGGCGGTCTCCAGGATCTGCACGCGCTCGGTCACCAGCTCCTCGGCCGTCCATTGCTTCGCTGCAGCTCCTGTCTTTGCGTGTGCACTGTCCTGGCCATCGCCAGCGGCCGCAGCCTGCGCGTCAGCAGGCTGCTTTGCGTCATCGTCTGGATAGGGGAAGTCGTCTTCGATCTCCGAGGCGGGCGGCAGACCATGAGCCGCCTTGGCGGCTACAGGGGCTGCTTTGTCGCCTTGCGCTTTAGCGCCTGATATGGGTGCCTGGGCGACAGCCACAGGCGCTCCCTCGTTGCCCTGCGCGGCTGCGGCCGCGCTTGATCCTTCCAACTCCTGCAACGCTTCAGCGATCTGGACAGACGCATGCGCAGCGCTGGTTTTCGGCGCTTCGCCGGCCTGCGCAGCGGGCTTCTTGCTTTTCTTGGCATTGCCTCGCCCGCCATCACCGCCAGCGCGCGCAGCGGGGTGTTGGGGTAGATCGGCCTTCGGGGCGTCATGTTGAGGGGTGGCAGCGGTCTTTCGGGCGGCTTCGGCCGCGCGCATATTGGCTTTGGCCTTGGCTTTTGCTGCCTCGACGTCCACGCCGCAGGCCTCGGCCATGGCCAGCAGCTCGGGGTTGGTGTTGGGCTTGTAGCTGTTCGAGTCGAGGTCGTAGCGGTTCCAGAAGCTACGGTCATGCAGGGCGATGATGCAACCGGTCAGCAGGTGGGGGCTGTTCCAGTCGTTGGCAGCTTGCCTGATGGCTTCCTTGGGGACGACCTTTCCCAGATCCAGCAGCTTGCACAGCAGCTTGGCATCGTCACCATTGAGCTGCCCTGCCAGGCGCCGCGCAGCCAGACGGTTGCCGGCCTTGGCCATGGGCGTGAGGAGCAGATCGACCTCCTGTTCTTCTTGCTGCAGCCGCTTGACGATTGCCTGCAGCACGTCCATGCGCCAGGCGCGTTCGTAGTCGTCGTGGGCCTGTTTTTTGGCTTCCTTCTCAGCACGCGCAGCTTGCTCGACAGCCTCGGCCGCCAGCTTCTCCTCGGCCTCGACGTGGCCTGCCATCTGCAGCAGCTGTTGAGCCTGCTCGGGTGTCACGCAGGCAATGAGTTCCTTCGGGTTGTCAGGGTTGGTGACCATGGTGGGCTTGATGCCCGACTGCTCCATGACCTTGGCGCCGATGGCCTTGCGTAGAGTCTTGCCCTCGATGGGGCAGTCCCGCTGGCTGTCCAGACGCTTGTAGCCAGGCACCCCGGTGAAGTCGCTGTAGTAGTTGCCGATCAGCTGCTTGGACTCCCTTTCGTCCAGCACTTCGCAGCCGCGTTCCTGGGCTTGCTTGCGCAGTTGCTCAGCGTGGGCTTGCTCCTTGTTGCGATAGCAAGGCGGGTTTGTGCACACGTCTGCACTCTTGCTGTCTTCGTCCTGGTCGGCGCCAGTGCGATGCGGGCAGGTGGTGCATGCGCCTGCAGAAGGACAAAGGTCTGCATCCTTGCGGCTGAACGGGGCCTTGCGCAAGTCCAGCATGTAATTGGTCTTGACGTGGCTCTGCACATCCCGCGCACTGGGCTTCTCGTCGCGGTAGTTCGTCTCCAGTGCCCAATCCAGGGCTTCGCGCTGCAGGTCAAAGGTCGCAATGCGGGCGATGGGGAGCGCGCAGCTGTAGTCCAGCTCGCCTTGGCGCATGGCCTCACGGCCTTCGGGGCACAGCTTCAGGATCTTCAGACGGGCATAGACGTAGGTCCGGCTCTTGCCGATCTTTTCGGCCACCTGGTCGGCATTCATGCCGTTGTTGTCCATCAGCACCTGGTAGCCCTCGGCCTCCTCAAGCGCTGTCACATCCTCGCGCTGCAGGTTCTCGATGACCTGAGCTTCCAGCGCCTGGGCATCCGTCATTTCGCGGATCATTGCCGGGATGTACTCCAGGCCAGCCAGCTGGGTTCCGCGCCAGCGTCGCTCGCCGCACACCAGCTCATACTCGGCGGGCTCGCGGCCTTCCTGCTTGGCCTGGGCGATCTCTTCCTGGATGCGTGATTCGGGCAGTGGGCGCACAAGAATAGGCTGGTGCACTCCGGTTGCCTTGATGCTCTCGGCCAGTTCCGTGAGCTTGAAGGGGCAGAAGAATTTGCGAGGGTTGGTCTTGCTGGTGACGATGCTGAGCACCCGCAGGTGGCGCAAGGCCTCGCCACCGCCAGGCGTGGGCATGGCCAGGGTGACGGTGTCCTGGGTATCAGTCATGACGCACCTCGGCTTGCTGTTTACGGCCCTTGGAGATAGGGGCAGAGGCGATGGCCTTTTCAAAGTGATCATCGGCATTCACTCCAATGGCGCAGCCGTTCCAACCAGCCAAATAGAAGTGCGAGTCGCGCGACGAAGACGCAGGCGCAGGTGCGAAAGGGGCCTCAAGCGTGGCATCTGGTGCAATGATGCCCAGTGCTCTGCGTGCCGCGTCTCGGACCTCTGGGCTGCAGGCATAGCCAAACATATCGGGGTTGAGCAGGTCGCTGACCAATTGCATGCATGCGGTGGACTTATCAGGCATGTGCTGCCTCCTTGGGTGGGGTTGCATTGGCCTGCGTGGCGCGGCCGTGGACTTGGATACGGCTGGACATGCCCAGCGTGGTGCGCAGCTCGGCGATGGGTGCCCAGACCGTGACGCGCATGCCTTTTTTCATGGAGCGAGCTGCACGGTCGGCATCGCCGCGCAGAGCGGCCGGGTAGACCTGCTCGGCCCGTACTGGGGCGGTGCAGCTGCCGTCTGATTGCATGACCAGGCAGAGCACGGGCATGGGGGTGTTGTCATCGCCCATGGGGCGGGTGCACACTTCGGCGTCTTGCAGCAGCACGCCGCTGAGCTGGATATGGGTGTCGGTCAATGCGTTGGGCATCACAACACTCCAGCTTCAATCGCTACGCGCATTGCGGCCAGGGCCAAAGCCACTGCACAGATTGCCGCCGAGCGGATATAGGCCAGCTGGTTGCGTTTGCGCATGCGGGGTGTGGGTGCCCCGTCCAGTTGAATGATGGGTGCGCTCATGCTGTAGCCCTCCGTGCGCTGATGCGTTGGGTGTTGCCGAAGCGAACCATTGCGCGGTCGATTGCGGCGCAGCTGCTGGTGGTAAGGGTGGTACGGCGCTTGCCGCCACAGGTGACGATGTAGCGGGTCAGCATGTGGAGACTTCCACCAGTTCGCCGTGATCGTCTTCGACCAGGCGGATTTCGCGCCTGAACTCAGTGCCCGCAGCGTCGTGCCGGCACTCGGTGCCGAACCATGCCCCTGCGCGCTCTGGTGACCACATCGTCTCCCAGCTGTCCAGGTGTCGGCGAACAATCAGGGACCCTTTGCCGGCTTCTGCAATGAATACAAGCGCGTCGCTGATCGGGCTGTGACTGCAGTCGGTTAATCCGGTCAGACCGGGCAATACGACTGGGCTATTGGTTGCTGTGCACACGTGTGCACAGGCTTGTGTGGTGCTCATCCTCTGCTCCTTGGGCAAGAAAAAGCCCGCCTGGTCGGGGCGGGCAGATCCTGCTGAGCACATGCGGCACCACTCAAATTTGTATTGGTTCTTGGGACTTAGTTAGGCAATCTTGATGATAATGGGTAGGTATCCCTTTCTGAGGCTGGAGAAAATATGAGCAATGACTTTGACGAATTCATTAAGAAGCAAGTTCAACCTTCCGAGAAAAAAGGACTGAGCCTTGAGGAAGAAAAGCGAATCTGGCTGGAAAATCTTGAGAAGCTGATTGATCTGGCCGAGAGCAGTTTGCGTACATACATCGATACAGGGGCTGTTGCTTTCAAGCGCTCAGACACTTTTTTGAGTGAAGAGCAGCTAGGTGGGTACAAGGCACCTAAGGCAACAATTACGATTGGAAGAAACTTGGTGGACCTCAAGCCAATCGGTACCTTCCTGTTTGGTGCCCGTGGTCGTCTTGATATGGTTGGTCCAAGAGGAACGGTCAAGCTTGTGATAGTTCCTCCCAATTCGAGTGGGGCTCGTATCAGCATCACTTCAATCGATTCAACGCCTTCTACGCCGACTACTGAAACTCCCCCCGAGAAATGGGTTTGGAAAATTTCTACCCCGCCTCCAAAGATCTCTTATTTGGAGTTGAATGAAGAATCTTTCCGATCTGCACTTATGGAGGTGGTCGGAGGCACCAATGGTTGATCGGGTGAGCTTCTCTGATCAAGAGCAGTCTTTAGAGTTAATTGCTTCTCATCACAGTAATGTGGAGTCTGCTTTGTATGAGTATTTTTCGGGCACCTCAGAGTCTCTCGAAGACCGATTTCCCCTAGAGATTCGGTCTGAAGTTCGAGAAGCTAGTCTTAGTGAACTAGATTTTTCTAGTTCCATGTCTGTAATGGCCGCTCTTGAAGCTGTAATTCGTATTGACTACCTTACCCGTGCCTACGAAAAACGAAAAGATAAGCTGTCGCGTGCAATGCGCGGTCTCTACCAAGAGAAAGAGAACAAGGCAAAGATAGACGATGACATTCTTCAGTTGTGGGCTAAAGAAACCACAGTTCCTGAATATGTCGTTCAGCAAGTTAAGGCAGCCTTCAAGTACCGACACTGGCTTGCACACGGTAGGTACTGGACTCCAAAACTAGGGAGGCGGTACGACTATCTAACGGTCTATACGGTCGCTGATACCTTTATTGATGCCATGGATCAATATTCAGCAAGTGTCTAAAGATTCATAATTCCATGGATTAGCCGCTACAAGTAGCGGTTTTTTTGTACCTGAAGAAAAGGCCGCACAGCCCGTGGCAAGTAAGAGAGGGGGGGAGGAGAAGAACCACGGGCGCGGCACAAACCTAAGCGCATTGGCGTGGGTGGCAATGCGCTTAGGTTTGCCCTGCGCGGGGCAGGGCAAGGCACCAAGGGGTGCCGTATGTGCTCAGCAGGTTGTTAACGACCGGGGCTGGCCCGGTCGATGCCGTGGAGCCCATCGCATTGCTGCGACAGGTGAATAGTAGTAATGCTGCTTTGTTGTGTCAACAGTAATGCTGCTATTTTGTTTGTTGGTTGCAAAAAAACCTCCCGGTGGGAGGTTTAACAGTGGTTAACTCCGGGGCAGGCTACAGCAGATGTCCAGTCCAGCGCGCGCGACCGATGATCTCAAAATCATCCCCTTCGCGATAGATCTTTGGCTCATAGGCCCGGTTTTCGGGTACGGCCAAGATCGATCCATCCTCAAGTGCATTCAGACGCTTTATCAGCAGATTGCCATCTGCACGGAACGCGTAGAACTTCCCGTTGACGACTTCCTTGGCGCCTCGATCAACTAGCACTACGCCCCCTTCTTGAACAAGAGGCATATTGCTATCGCCATCGGAATCGACCACAACAGCATTCTGTGGTTTTATCCCAAGCTGACGTATGAAGTCAGCGCGGAATGATAGTGAAGGCTTCGTGCTTTCGTCATATACAGCGCGGCCATGGCCGTTAGAAAACTTCACGGCATAGTGGCGGATCGGGATGAACTCCGCCTCATCCTCCTTGCTCAAAACTTGTGCTGCTTCAGCAGCGATCTTGGCCAGCCTAGGGCTGAAGTCCTCTATTTCGCAGCGCAATCCTTTGGCAAATCCAACAGCTGCTTTTAAGCTGATTGGTGTGTCCCCGCGCAGGAACTGGCCCACAGCACTTTGATTGCCAACTCCATACATCTCGCCAAAAACTGTTTGGTTGGGTCGACCCTCAGTCGCATCCCATAACTCCTTTAAACGCCGCGACTCTTCCAGCGTTTCCGGGGTGACTTTTACTTTCCTCATGGTCATGAGCAAACAGTAGCGCGACTACTTGCAAGCGATAAACAGCATTCCTGTTGACTTGTTAAAGCAGCATTGCTACTATCTCGCGCATGAACCAGATCAAATCTATCCGCACACGTGTCGGACTGACTCAAGCTAAGTTCGGTGATTGCATTGGCTGCACGCAAAGTGCTGTTGGTCAATTTGAGCGCGGTGAGTCTGATCCTTCCATCGAGAAGGCTGCGCGGATCATTGACTTGGCGCGTAGTCATGGTCTGGAGTTGCAGCTTGAGCACATCTACGGCCTGAAACCTCTGCCCGTAGAGCCGGCGGTGGAACGGGCAAGCACTCCAGAGGTCATCCATGGTTAAGGCACTGAGCTTTTTGGTACTCGGTGCGGCATGGGCGATGGTCAATCTGTTGATCCATTGCGTTGGCGGTTGCACTCTGGATGGCTGGACTGTGCTGATGCGTTGGGCGAGTGGGCTGCTTGGGGTGCTGGTTTTGGCTTGGGGGTATGCCCGTTGGTGGGGGCGCTGATGAGCCGAATAAACAGTACTAGCAACCAGAACGTCCAGAAAACTATCAGGAAGACATCCGTCCGGGATGGCGGCGTTGTATCGACCAGCAATGGCCTGAGCTGCCACAGCAGATACCAGAACGCTGCGATGTATACGGCTGCTGTGCCTGCGTTGCCGATGAGTTTTATTGCCTTGCGCTGTACTTCTTCCTTGGCTGCCAATGAGCTTGCCTTCCATTTCTTTAGCAGGAAGCCAGCAGCGCAGATAAGTGCCGCAACGGCTAGGTCTTGGGTGACTGGAATTACCCAGGCAACGAATCCATTCATGTGTCCCGAACTCCTTGAGGTAGTAGGTGGTTGTGTAAGCAGCGCCATCGTATCTCAGGGATTTTCGGGTCATTTCACCCACCGCCCAGAACGGAGCTGCACAGCTGCCGGGCGTCTTGTCTCCTCGCTCTATCAAGGTGCTGCACACGCGGGCAGGTGTGTGCGGCTTGTTGTGCTGCGGGCGGTGGGCTTTTTTATTCATGGGGGCAGTGTCGCTGCCGGCCTTCCCCTGCTCAACGCTGAAATTTCAGCCATTCAAGGGGTTGGACGATGACGTACCGCTATTCAAGCGCTGACTGGCGCGATGTCTTCTACAACGCGGTGCGCAATGCCAATGGAGGTGTTGTTGCAGCCGCCGCCTTTTTGACCGAGCGCCGCGGCAAGTCGATCCACCCCGAAGACCTGCGCCGCCGTCTGCGTGGTGCTGACGGTGAAAGCTTGACCATGGAGATGGCCGAGCTGCTGACGGAATGGCTGATCGACCAGCGTGAGCCGGATGCGCGCTTGTGGCTTCAGGCCTTCAATGCCCGTTTTTCCATGGCGGCTGCATTCCTCCCGCCGCCTCCTGCTGGTGGATGGAAGTGCGAGATCCAGGCCATTCGCGACAAGTTGCTGCAGCTGACTGCCAACAACGGGAGCTTGGCATCCATCGGCATGAGAGTGACAGATGACAACCGCTTGGATGACCGCGAGTGCGATGAGCTGGAACTGGAAATCATGGGCGGCATCGAGCTGCTCTGGCGCCTGCGCCGTAATGCCCGCCGCGCTGCTGGCCGGTCGGAGGACTTTGTATGAGGCCCGCAGGAGAAATCAGCCTGGCCATCGAGCAGGCCGTGGAGCAGCTCTGGACGCCTGAGCGATGCCCGACCCTGGCCGAGATTGCCGCTCATTTGATGACGGTGGGCGTGGCCTTCAATGCCATCCGCAACACGGTCCCAAAGATGAAGCGCTATGGCCGCCTTGTGATTTGTGGGCAGCGCAAGGTACCTAGACGCAATCGACCGGCTGCCGAATATGCGCTGCCACATCAAGTTCATGCCGCCAATGAGGCGGATTTCGTTGGCCTGTCGCAGGCCATGCAGCTCTGGGGGTAAGGGATGGTTTTAGTACACGTCGCTGGTGTTAGGGACGCTGGCGTGTCGATGTTCTATCAGGGATGGCAAGGGGGTGCTGCATGAACCAGCACCGTGAACCTTTGCCGCCCATTCAGTTCGGGCCGCTGCGTGAAGCGCTGCTGGCCGATGCAGAGAATCTGGTGCCGCGCTGGCTGCCTGGTGGGCAGTTTGACGGGCATGAGTACCGGTGCGCCGACTTGAGCGGCGGGCACGGGCATAGCTGCAGTGTCAACGTGAAAACTGGGAAGTGGGCCGACTTTGCGACTGGCGACCAGGGCAATGACCTGATTGGCTTGTATGCGGCCATTCACGACCTGAGCAATGCCAAGGCTGCCATTCAGGTGGCGCGTGAAGAAAAGCTGGAGAGTGTGGCGGGGCTGGTGAAGCAGACCAGCGGTGCCGCCGTGGTGCCAGCAGCCAACCCTCGCCCAGCACCCGCGCCCAAAGCCGACAAGACTCGGGACCAGGAAGAGTGGAGCACGCTGCGGCCGGTGCCAGGGAATGCGCAACAGCCCACGTTCTGGCACAAGCATCGCCAGCTGGAAGACCTGGAGCACAAAGCTGAATACCGCGTGGGCGCAGATTTGCACGGTTTTGTGATGCGGTACCGCACCAGCGATGGCGGCAAGGATACTTTGCCTCACACGTTTTGCAGTAGTGCCCGCGATGCGACTCGTGCCTGGAAGTGGAAAACGTGGGATGAACCGCGCCCGCTGTATTTCCCCAGCCACGAGCTGCCCAATGGGCGCACAGTCATTCTGGTTGAGGGAGAGCTGAAGGCAGATGTGCTGCAGCAGCTGCTGGATGCAGTAGCCCCCGGTATTTACTGTGTGGCCAGCTGGGCTGGTGGCAGCAAGGCATGGAAGAAGGCAGGCTGGGACTGGCTTGCCGGGGCCACGGTGTTGCTGTGGCCTGACTGCGATGCGCAACGTGAGAGGTTGACCAAGGCTGAGCAGGCCGAGGTGAAGGACAACCCCGAGGCGAAGGAAGCCTTGCAACTGACAAAGGCTTTGCTGCCTGCACACAAGCAGCCGGGCGTGGGCGCGATGCTGGGCATTGGCGCACATCTGGTGGCTGAGCAAGGCTGCACTGTGCAGTTGTTGCCCATCCCTGCGCCAGGCGAGAAGCCCAGCGGCTGGGACTGCAAGGACGCCATCAAGGATGAAGGCTGGACTGGCGAGGATGTGCTGGCCTTCTTCGGCCGTGCGCAGCCTTTGCCTGTTGTGGATGCGCCTGCAGACGTGCACGCTCAGGCTGACGCTCCTGCTGCGGCCGGTGGCAGCGGTGGCAAGCCGCCAAAAAACGATGATCCCGTTGGCACAGGCGGCAGTGATGATGACGATTTTGACGACGATATGGTCAAGATCGGCGGCTATTTGGTGCCGAGCTGGATGTCGTACTACTACGACGACGAGAAGAAGCGCTGGAATGTCTCGCGCAAGTTTGTGATTCGCTGCCTGGAGCGCCTGCCGGACATCAAGGACGTGCTGGGCTTTGACGAGCTGCGCAACACGGTGCAGTGCCGCAAGGCCTGGCCCTGGCCTTATGCCAAGCCCGGCGAGGTGCGCAATGCCGATTCGTTGCTGCTGGGCAAGTGGCTGACCGATACCTACGGGCTGCCGAGCATTAGCAAGGCCGCGCTGGAAGAGGGTATGTTGACGGTCGCGGCCACGCGCCGCTATCACCCGATCAGGGACTATCTGACTGGCCTGAAGTGGGACGGCAAGCCGCGCGTGGATAACTGGCTGGTGCATGTGCTGGGCGAGAAGCCCGACACGATCAAGCCCGCGCTGTTTGAGTACCTGGGATTGGTCGGCCGGTTCTGGCTGCTGGGCATGGTCTACCGGGTGATGGAGCCAGGCTGCAAGTTTGACTATTGCCCGGTGCTGGAAGGCAGCGGCGGCTTGCGCAAGTCCACCCTGGTGGAGACGCTGGCGACCAGCGAATACTTCAGCGACACGCCGTTTGAAGTTGGCAAGGGCAAGGAAGCGCAGGAGCAGGTGCAAGGCCTGTGGCTGTATGAGATTGCCGAGCTGACCCATTTCAGCAAGTCGGAGGTAGGCGCAATCAAGGCCTTTATCTCGGCCAAGGTGGACCGCTACCGGGTGGCTTATGGCAGCACGGTGGAGTCCTTCCCGCGTCAGTGCGTGCTGGTGGGTACCACCAATGAGGACACGTACCTGCGCGACCGCACGGGCAACCGGCGCTTTTGGCCGATCCCGGTCAAGCGTCAGATCAATACGGAGTTTGTGGCCAAGTACCGCGAGCAGCTGCTGGCCGAGGCCTTTGCCCGCTATCTGCAGGGCGAGGCTTACACGCCCACGGGCGAGCAGGAAGAACGCCTGTTCAAGCCGATGCAGGAAAGCCGCCTGGTGGAAACCGCCGTCGATGGCGAGCTGCTGCAGGTTCTGACTCGGGTGCCGATGCAGAACGGCATACAGAGCGTGGTCAACGAACTGGCCGACTTTGTGACCTTGCCGCAGTTGGTGCAGGCCTTGGGTGCAGACCCGGCCAAGGCTCCGCCTGGACTGCAGGGGCAGATTACCAGCTGGCTCAAGCATGAGGGCTGGGAGCGCAAGCGTAGCAGCGTGGCGCCGAGGCCTTGGGGCTATGTGCGGCCGAAGAACTGGCCGCCGCAAGAGCGTGTGGGTGGTTTGGATGAGCAGGCGCCAGCGGTGGCTCCGGGTGTGGTCGAGGCGGTGGAGGGCGTGACCTTTGTGGCACCACCTCTGCCACCTGACTTTGCGCCTGACCACGCGGTGGCATGGGACGGGGACGATGCGCCGTTCTGATTACCAATCTTTTCAATGGAGGGCAGCGCCTGAATCGCGCTGCACTGCCTACGTGGCTGGAGGCGTGATTCGCGTCCACGTAGTGGCTATGGCAATGGTGTGTCTGGCTTGCGGTGCAGTGGCGGGGACGGCCTGCTTCGGTGTGCCTATCGGTTGATGTCCGTCCATGTCCACGATGTCCATGCGTTTTGCATGGACCTCACCAGATACCCCTTCTCCTGGTTTCCAGGGTTGAGGCCGCTGCATTGCCGAAAGGTTGCTGTGTCCTGGTGTCTGCGGAGTTGGACTGGCGGGCGGGCACAGGCCGATGCGTTAGGGGTGCAGGTGCGCGTGCGCGTGGCTTGCAGGCGGGTTCTCTGAACTCTATATACAAAGGGTGGACAGAATGGACAAAGGGACAACAGATCAGAAAGTGAGCAGTCAGTGGTCAGAACATGAGCGTTGGTTGATCACACAGGGGCAGCATCGAATCAAGGCCAAGATGCCCGAGGTTTACAAGACGATCCTGCGCCACGCAGAGAAGGACAAGTCTGTGTGGGGCATCGTGCGCATGGGCCTGACAGGTCGCCCGGATTACTTCTGGGCCTGCGAAGGCGGCGAGGTGGTCGGTGCGCCTTTCACGCGGTTTGCTCGGGCGGTTGAGGTGTCGCGCTTGATGGCCCGATTCGGTTGTGCACACGTGTGCATGATCGCCGGCCACGGTGATCTGGGAGGTGCGTGACGATGGCGCGGATCGAGCACATCAAGCGCCGCCTGGATAACTGGGCGCTATGGCGGGCACGGCGTGACAACAATGGACTGGGCTTCCCATCGCAGAACATCCTGGCCGTGTGGGGTGCCAGCGTTGAGCAGCCGCAGAAGAACCGCGAGTCAGTCATGCCGGTGCTGCACCTGGAGGCTGAGGAGACGGACAAGGCGGTGGAGTCCTTGAAGGGCGGCAAGTCCCATCTGTATGAGACGCTGTACTGCATCTATGTCCGTGACCTGGGTGTGACGGGCACGGCACGCCGTATCGGCCGCGCGCCGTCAACGGTGCATGCGCAGCTGGATGCAGCAGACCGCGCCATCGATGCCTGGTTGGTGGCGTTGGCTCAAGAGAAAGAGCGTAGGCGCTCTCATATGCAGCCCCAGGGGAGTTTTTCCACATAGAGAGTTGCAGTACATTTGCGGCAAGCTAGTGCTCGGTGCCCCTAACCACTGAGTACTTGCCCGGGAACCCCGCCAGTTTGCGCTGTGCGGGGTTTTCTTTTGTCCGATCACTGGAGACATCACCGTGCCATCAGCTGCCCCGCGCCCTTGCTCTCATCCTGGCTGTGGCGTGCTGGTCCGCGATGGCACGGGCCGATGTCCAAAGCACCCGAAGCAGTCCTGGTCGAAGAAGCCCACGGCTGCCAAGCGCATCACGGGCCGGCCTCTGCAGCGTCTGCGCGCTGAACTGTTCGCCCGCGAGCCGCTGTGTCGTGAGTGTCGGCGCAATGGCGTGGTCAAGCTGGCAACCCAGCGCGATCACATCCAGTCTCTCGAAGAGGGCGGTACCGACACCGAGGACAACGTCCAGCCCCTGTGTGACGACTGCCACGACATCAAGTCCAAGGCCGAGCGGGCGCGCGGCGTCAAACGGTCATGGGTCGGATATTCCGGCGAATGAGATGGATTCTCATTTGAAAACGCGCGCAGGGGGAGGGGGGTGAAAAAAGTCCACCTCGACCCGACCGGAAACCGAGCCCCCAGTCTTTTTTTTGCGCGCGCAGGTTTAGGAGGGGGGGTACCCCCGATAGGAGGAATCATGGCCCAGCGTGGACCAATGCCAAAGCCGCATGCTCTTCGTGTTTTGGAGGGCAATGCCGGAAAGCGTCCGCTGAATCTGGCGGATGGTGTCAATCCAAAAATCGAAATCCCGGCTCCGCCGAGACACCTGAGCCGTGAAGCGCGCAAAGAGTGGAAGCGGATCACTCCGCTGCTGGAGGAACTGGGCCTGATCAGCGGCTTGGACCGCACAGCCCTTGCGCTGTACTGCCAAGCAGCCGGCCGCCTGGCCGAGCTGGAGGAAGCATTCAACGGCCAGGTCAACCGTCTGATGGATCAGCGCGGTCTGGAGTACCCAGATGCGGTGTATGAGGCCAGCCACGCGGTGACACCGAGCGGCTATGCCCAGCAGAGCGTCATGGTGCAGCTCATTAAGAGTCACCGCGAGCAGGTCAATCGCTACCTGCAGCATTTCGGGATGAGCCCGGCAGCCCGTGGCCGTGTGTCGCCCAGCAACTACGTGCAGCCAACGCTGCCCGGCATCGATGCGCCGCCTCAGGCGCCAACTGGCTTCGCCGCTTTCACCTTGGTGGGAGGCCGCTAACACAGTGATTCACTTGCATGACCAGCAAATACATCGAAGCCGCACAGCGCTATATGCGCAATGTGCTCAGCGGAGCTGTGCCTGCGTGCAAGTGGACCCGTCTGGCTGTCGAGCGTCAACGCGATGACCTGGCACGCGCCCCGAGTTCATCCTGGCCTTACGTCTTTGACCATGCCCGGGCATCGAGGCCCTGCGAGTTCATTGAGCTGTTGCCCCACATCAAGGGAAAGTGGGCGCGTGAAGGGCGCCTGATCGAGCTTGAAGACTGGCAGTGCTTCATCATCACAACGGTTTTCGGTTGGATCCACAAGAAAGTGGACCCCAAAACTCATGCTGAAACCTGGGTGCGCCGTTACCGTGAAGGCTATGTGGAGGTGCCGCGCAAGAATGCGAAGTCCACGCTATCCAGCGGGCTCGCGCTCTACATGCTCAGCGCTGATGGTGAGCATGGCGCAGAGGTCTACAGTGCTGCCACCACGCGCGACCAGGCGCGGATCGTGTTTGATGACAGCCGGGCCATGGCCGAGCGAGTGTCGGATTTGCGCACGTACCTGGGCGTGGCCTTCATGCAGCACAGCATCACGGTGGCGCACACGGCCAGCAAGTACACGCCGCTGGCCGCCGAAGGCTCGACGCTGGACGGTTTGAATGTGCACTTCGCAGTCATCGATGAATTGCATGCGCACAAGACACGTGCCGTCTATGACGTGATCGATTCGGCTCGCGGCTCGCGCGAGCAGTCGCTGTTGTGGAATATCACGACAGCGGGCACCGACATTGGTGGCATTTGCTACGAGCGCCGCACGCACACCGTCAAGGTGCTCGAGCATGTCATTGATGACCCGGCCTTGTTCGGGATCATCTACACCATTGACTCTGCTGACGATCCTTACGCGCCAAGCAGCTGGGCCAAGGCCAATCCGAACTACGGGCACTCGGTGCTCGAGGACGACATGGCCGCAGCTGCACGCAAGGCCAAGGCGATGCCCAGCGCACTCAACAACTTCCTGACCAAGCGTCTCAACGTTTGGGTTAACGGCGAGAGCGCCTGGATGGACATGAGGGCTTGGGAGGAGCGCATCCGCCCCGGCATCAGCCTGGAAGCGATCCCGCGTGACGTCCCGGTGTGGCTGGGTTTGGACCTTGCTGAGAAGGTTGACTTCGCAGCGCTGGTCGCGGTGTATCAGATGAATGGATGCTGGCACGTGTGCCCGCGCCTATATCTGAATGAGGTGGCGGTCGCTGCCAGCACCAATGCTTACCTCAGCGGCTGGGTGCATCAGGGCCACGTTGAAGTCACTGACGGAAACATCACGGACTTCGATGTCATTGCCAACGACATCCGCGAACTGTGCGGGCGGCTCAATGTGCAAGAGGTGGCTTACGACCCTGCGCTGTCTCGCTACTTTGCGCGGCAGTTGCTGGATGAGGGCCTGCCTTTGGTTGAGATCACCCAGCGCAGCATGTTCTTCACCGGTCCGCTGATTGAGGTGGAGAACCTGGTCCATGAGGAGCGGCTGGTACACGACGGTAATCCCGTCATGAACTGGATGATGAGCAATCTTGTCGTCAAGGTCAGCAAATTCAACGAACTACGTGCTCCAACAAAAGAGCGTCCGGAAAACAAGATCGACGGTGTGCTCGCCATGCTTATGGCGCTCGGTCGTGCACTTTCGATTCCGGTGGTCGATACCAAGACCCAGCAGGCCAAAGCCTTCTGGGACTCCTTTGCAGAAGAGACGACATGAACATCATCCGCCGATCCCTGCTGCACGCCGCTGGCTGGGTGCTCAAGGGCACGGACCTAACGCTCACCAATCCGCAAGGGTGGGAGGTATTGGGTGCCGGCCGCACTTGGGCCAACATCAATGTCAGCGATGCCACGCAGTTGCAGATCACCACGGCCTGGTCTGCCATTCGCCTGATTGCGGAAACGGTGGGCACCTTGCCGCTGCACCTGTACAGGACTACGGCCAAAGGCCGAGAGCGAGCCAAAGACGATCCGCGCTACGCGCTTGTGCGCTGGCAGCCCTGCGATTACCTCACTGCTCCAGAATGGAAGGAGTCCATGGTCGTCAGCCTGGCGACCATGGGGCAGGCCTACAACCCCGTCACTCGGTTCGAGAGCACGGGCCGCATTATTGAGATCCAGCCCGTGCATAAAAGCCGGGTGCAGCCTGAGGTGCAGCGCGACGGCAGCCTTATCTACTGGCTGACCGATCGCAATGGGCAGCGACGTGCGCTCAAGCGGCGCGATGTTATGCCTGTGCGCGGCTTTGGTGGAGTGGGTCAGCTTGAGGGCTATGCACCGCACCAGGTGCACGGCAATAGCTTGGGCCTTTCCGTGGCGCTGGAGAAGTACGCGGCAGAATTCTTTGGCAGCGGTGGTCAGCCACTGGGCATCATCACCGGCGACTATGCCCCGGGCGAGATGACGCGGGACCAGTTCCGAAAGAGCGTCTCGAAGTACATCCGGGAGTCACGAGAGAAGGGCGAGCATCCGTTCTTCACAGACGGCACCAAGTACACGCCTATCAGCACGACGAACAACGACTCGCAGTTCATCGAAGCGCGCAAGCTCCAGATTGCAGAAGTGGCCCGGATCTACCGAGTGCCGCTGCACATGCTGATGGAGACGGACAAGGCCAGCTACAACAACACAGAGCAGGCCAACAAGCACTTTCTGGACTACACGCTGTTGTCGTACCTGACCCGAATCGAGGCCAGCCTCAACAGCTGTCTGCTGGAGGCCAGCGAGCGTGCGTCTGGCATGTACTTCGAGTTCGACGTCAACAACCTGCTTCGCGGCGACAGCACTGCGCGTGCTGACCAATATCTCAAGCTGCGGCAAGCCTCGGCCATCACTGCCAACGAAATCCGCGAGCGGGAGAACCTGCCGCGTGTCGAGGGTGCTGATGACCTTATGGCGCCGCTCAACATGGCGCCGCTGGATCTGCTGCGCCAACAGATTGACCAGAAAGGAGACTCCTGATGGATCGCCTGATCGCACCCATTGAAATCAAGGAAGCCAAGGCAGACGGCACCTTTACCGGCTACGCGGCCGTGTTCGGCAATGTGGATCTGGGGCATGACGTACTGCTGCCTGGTGCCTTCAAGTCCATGAAGCTCACTAGCGACGGCATGGTGCGCATCGCCATGAACCACAACCTCAAGCAACTGGCAGGCAAAGCCAAGTGCACCCAGGACTCTCGCGGGCTGCGCGTCGAAGGGCAACTGGCTCTCGGCGTCAGCTATGTGCGCGATGCCTACGAGCTGATGAAGGCTGGCGTGCTGGATGGGCTCTCTGTGGGCTTCGACATTCTTGAAGGCGGGGCCTCTTACGAAGAGCGCGACGGCCGCTGGGTTCGTGAGATCGGCGCTGCTGAGCTGTGGGAGTTCTCCCTGGTGCCATTCGGCATGAACCCCGAAGCCTTGGTGGAAACCGTCAAGGCCGCAACCAACATTCGAGATTTCGAGGCGCAGCTGCGTGGCCTCGGATACAGCCAGCGCGAGGCGAAGTCCTTGGCTGCTGGCGGCTTCAAGTCGCTGGGCCACCGAGATGGCGGCCTGGACAGCGAGACGCTGGCAGACGAATTCATTCACCTCACGCAAGCACTTACCTGGAATTAACACATGCAAATCGCTGCAAAGACAATTACTCGCAAGCACCTGACGATGGTGCTCCTGGTGGTTCTGGCTCTCATGGCCATTGCTACTCTGGCCGGTGTACCGCTGGTCTCTCATGACGCCATGGCTGCGCTCGCAGCGGCTGGGGCCATGCCCATGGCTCTGACGGGCGAAGTTGGCGGCGACGTCAAGAAGATGTTTGAACAGCTGACCGAAACGGCCAAAGCAGCCAAGCAAACGGTCGAAGAAGTGAAGAAGGCGCATTCTGAACTCGACGGCCGGGTCGCCAAGATTCAGGAGGAGATGAAGGCGGCCGGCGTGGATGCCACTACCAAGGCCGCATTCCAGGAAGCCGTTTCCAAGGTCGAAAAGTGCGAAAAGGCACTGGAGCAGGTCAACGCCGAAGTAAACGAGCTGGCCAAGAAGGCCGCCAACCTGATGGGCAACACCCAGCAACGCAAGTCCATCGGCCAAACAGCCGCGGCCTGCGAGCAGCTCAAGAGCTACAGCGGCGGCAACCTGGTGCTGGCCAACGTGGATGCGCCTCTGGTGGCCAAGGCTGCAGTAACCAGCGCCTCCGATTCCGCTGGCGCGCTGATCCTGCCCCATCGTGTGCCTGGTGTGGTGTTCGGCCCCGAGCTGCCCGTGACCGTGCGCGACCTGTTCAACAGCATCGCCATCGCGTCCAACTCGGTGGAGTGGGTACAGGAGAAGCTGTTCACCAACAACGCCGGCCCGCAGCCCGGTGAAGGTGGTAACAAGCCCGAATCTGGGATCACGTTCGAGGCCAAGAATACGCCCGTCAAGACCCTGGCTCACTGGCTGCCTGCCAGCCGTCAGGTGCTGGCCGATGTGCCCCAACTGGCAGGCTTCATCGACACTCGCCTGCGCTATGGTCTGCTGCTCAAGGAAGACGAGCAACTGTTGTTCGGTGACGGTACTGGCAATAACCTGTTGGGCCTGGTGCCCCAGGCTACCGCCTTCAGCACCACTGGCATGCCCGCTGCGCCGGTGGATGGGCCAGCCCACACCGCCATTGATTACCTGCGCTGGGCATTCCTCCAGGTGGCCAAGGCAGGCTACCCCGCCACGTTCGCGGCACTGAGCCTGGAGGACTGGGCCATCATCCAGATGATGAAGACCACGGACGGTGCCTACATCTTCGGCACGCCTACTGACGGTGCCGCCCCCCGCATCTGGGGCAAGCGCGTGGTCGAAAGCCATGCCATGGATGCCGGCGAATTCCTGGCCGGTAGCGCCTTCGCGGCCACCATCTATGACCGCGAACAGGTCACTGTGCGTATCGCCGAGCAGCACGCTGGCTTCTTCGTGCAGAACATGGTGGCCGTGCTGTGCGAGGAGCGTCTGGCGCTCACCGTGGAGCGTCCCCAGGCGCTGGTTGCCGGCGCCCTGGACGGTTCCTGATCCCAGGACTTGTAGGTGAGAAAGGCCGGCTCTTGCCGGCCTTTTGCATTCCATCGATCACATGTAAGGAAAACCCATGAGCGATCTGATCGTCTCCAAGCCCTTCCTGCGCGGCAGCAAGCGCTACCGTCGCGGTGAGCCGGCACCTACCGACCTGGACAAGGTCACGCAGGATGAATACCTGCGTCTCGGTCTGCTGGGTAGAAAGCGTCTCACGGCTGAGCCCTTGGCACCTTCAACCACCAAGCCTGCCGGGCCAACGCAGACCACGGCGCCGTCCACCAGTCGCAAGCGCGAGTCCGCTAAGCCAAAGGAAACAAAGGTCTCAACCGCGCCCCCTCCTGCGGCGGGCGCAGCGACAGGGGCTGAAGCCGCTGCATCGGGCGCTGTGCACACGTCTGCACAGAACTCTGGCGATTCTGCCGGCGCTGCGGTAGATGCTGCAACTGGCGCAGATGCATCCGGCACAACGACGAGCCAGGCAGGCGGCGCTGAGCAAGCGTCTGCGCAGGAACCCGGCGACTCTTCTGCTGCCGCCCCTGCATCTGATTCGAGCGCTGCTCAACCCAAGGCCTGACCATGGCAGTGGAGCTTGTCACCCTGGCGCAGGCCAAAGAACACCTGCGTGTCAGGCACGATCACGAAGACAGCGATATCCAGCTCAAGCTCAATGCAGCTACTCGTATGGCTATCGCTTATTTGGATCGCGATGTCTACGCCACTCAGGTCGAGCTGGACGCTGCTGTATCCGCTGGCACAGCGCGGCCATGCCCACTGCTGGTGGCGGATGACGACATGGACATGGTCCGGGCCGGCATTCTTTTGACGCTGGGTGATCTGTTTGCGAACCGCGAAGAGGTCGTGACTGGGACTATCACCTCGCAGTTGCCTACGGGCGCCAAAGCATGTTTGCGGCCTCTGCGCCGCTTGGGAGCTTGATCATGGCTTGTGCTGATTGCGAAGCCCGCCGGCAGTGGATGCTGAAGTGGGGGAAAGAGAGTTTGAATCGTGCGAAACAAATCCTCGGCATTGCAGACGCTCCGGCTCCTGCAGAGCCAGCAGCAGCTGGTGATGGAGATGCGGGCTCAGACGCAAGCCTTCAACCGCCTGGCCCAGTCGATTGAGCAGCTGGCCGAAGTAATTGCTCTGGACTACGCAGAGCAGGAGCTGCCCACCAATGTGGGCCTTGATGGGAGGGCGCTGGGATGATTCGCGCCGGCTCTCTCAATCATCTGCTCAGCCTGCAGCAGCGGCAGACCGGCCGTGACCCGGACACAGGTGCAGTCATCAATGAGGCTTGGATAGAGGTTGGAAAGCTCTGGGCCAGCATCGAGCCCCTGAGCGTTCGGGCATTCATTGCAGCCGCAGCAGCGCAAAGCGAAATTTCGGCCCACATCGTCACGTACCGAGATCCGCGTGTGAAGCGAGGCATGCGCTTTGTCAGCGATGACGGCAGCATCTACAGCATCGCGGGCGTTCTTCCCGATAAGAAGAGCGGCCGCGAGTATCAGACCCACCCAGTCAGCGAGGGCGTGAACGATGGCAAATGACGTCAAATTCACTCTTAGCGGCGCGGATGAGTTGCGCAAGCGCTTGCTTGCACTGCCGCGCGAGCTGCAACTCAAGCCTGGTCGGTCTGCGCTGGGTAAGGCTGCAAGCCTGGTGCGCAAACAGGCCAAGGTCAATGCAGAGAGCATTGATGATGCTGAAACGGGCCGCAAGATCTCTGACAACATCATTCAGCGATTTCGCAGCCGCTACTACAAGCGCACCGGCGACCTGATGATCAGTGTGGGCGTCGGCACTGAAAAGGGCCGCATCCCCAAGGGGAACCCTGACACAGGCCCCAAGGGCAACACACCGCACTGGCATTTGATTGAACTTGGCACTGAGGTGGCAAAGCCCGAACCGTACCTGGTGCCGGCGGCCCAGGCCACGGCAGAGCAGGCGATCAACTTGTTCGGCACGGATCTGGACAAGCAGATCACCAAGATCGTGAGCAAACTGAAATGACGGTGCCTTTTTACCGTGTGGCGAAGGCGTCGCCGGCAGTGCTTGCCGTGCTGGGTGACCCGGAGCCTCGCATCTACCCCTGGGGCGAAAACGACGATGAAGAGCGTGTCTACCCCTATGTGACGTACCGCACCGACTTGCTGCCCGACAACGTGCTTGCCGGCCGTGCATGCGCCGATGAGGGGCAGCTCTCAATCGACATCTGGGCAGAGTCTGACCAATCAGCCAAGGCGGTGCGGGATGCCCTGCGCATCGCGATTGAGCTGAACTGCTACATCAACACCATTCGCGACATGGGGCGTGACCCCTCAACGCGTAGCTATCGCATCAGCCTAGACGTGAGCTGGTGGGTTAGCCGCACCTGACTTTTTTTCACTCATCCCGCCACGCGCGGAAACCACCGAAAGGAACCGCCATGCCTATGTTGCCCCAAGGCACGCAAATCTATGCGCTTTTGCCTATTGCTTCGGCCGCTTCTGAAGTCATTAAAGTCGCCTGTGCGCTGACCATCGATACAGGCGAAGACGAGCGTGACGAGCACGATGACACCTGCCTGGAAGAGATGGAGTCCAAATCCACCTTCCCCGGATTGATTACCCCTGGCGATGCCACGTTCACAGTGCGCATCGATCCCGCTGACCCGGGCCATGTCAAGCTCTGGGCGCTGTACAAGGCGCGTACCAAGGTGCTGTGGGCTATGGGCTGGGGCGATGGTGTGGATATCGACCCCACTGATCCAGCTGCACCTGATGAAGACTGGGAACTGCCTGAGACACGTACTTGGAGCACCTGGCGTGGCCATATCTCGGGCATGAATTTCACTGGCTTTGAAGCGGGTGGGCCACCTGTGCAGGGCTCCATCAAGATCAAGCGCTCCACTGCGGCTGAATGGCTGGTCAAGGGCCGTACACCATGAACATTCAAGACCTGATGGAAAAGGGCGGCTTTGTTGATACAGAGCCAGTACGCAAAGACATCACTTGGCGCGGCCCTGATGGTGTGGAGCGCAAGGGCCACATCTGGGTTGTGCGCCAGCCGTTCGGCGTGATGGAGGGCTTCGCCATGAAGGGGGAGCCGGATCGGAGTCAGGGCGCAAAGATGATCAGTGTCTGCGTTCGCCTGGGCGATGATAAGAAGGAGCAACTGAGCTACGAGCAAGCCTTCAACCTGTGGCCTTTGCTGGCCTGGGCCATGGTGGTCGCCATCAATGAGGTGAACTCCCCAAAAAACTCACAGCCGCCGACGAGTTCTTCCACGAGCTTGTCCTCGCCGGCGTCGGCGGCTGGACGGTCGCGCAAGCGAAGTGCAACCTCAGTTTCGAAGAGGTCCAGGCCTGGCAAGAGTACAGAAGGCTCCACGGCCCTTTGACTCTTGCACCGCATGTTGCCAATGCCGGGGCCACGACGGCCCTGGCGGTCAGCTGCACGGTGCCGCGCAAGAGCTCAACCACTGCACCCAAGTTCAAGGACTTCTTGCCGCAATGGGGAGAGCGCTCTGCGAATGATGGTGTGCTGACCCTGGAAGAGGCCATGCGCATGTTGTGAAGTAGGATTAGCCGTTTCGAGGAGGGGCTATGAGACTGATAGCATGTGCTGGCTTACTTGCATTGGCGCTGGCAGGTTGTGCCACGACAGAAGGTGTGGGCTTTTCTGGGCCGCAGTGGGTAGTGACTCAGCAGCGTGACGCTTTCAATGATTCCGTCACAAAGATGGTGACCTTTGGCGATTACAGCACCAGCAGCGGGATCATCACGCGCAATTTTCGCTACTACCCATTTGTGGGCACCTACAACGGAGAGTTGTTTGTCGGACTTCGTTCTGGTGGCAAGCAGCCAATCCCGACAGGAACGGTTCAGATCCGTGTGGATGATCAGCCAGCGTGGACCATTACCCCGAGTGATACACCTCTGTATCTCCTGCCGCCCACTAACCAGGCAGCCGCAGCTGCCGTTCCTGGTGCATCCCCAGAGCTGAATGCTCAGGTCAAGGCTTTGACTGAGCAGTCCCTGCAGCAGGTTGCACGTTCAATGTCTCCATTCACCGCAGTGACTGGTGACAAAGCTAAGCAGCTGGTTGGTCAGATGCTTTCTGGCAAGCGCATCATTTTCCGAGTTGTGGGCGTCAATCAGAGTGCTTCCACTGCTGGCCAAGCTGAAATTGACCAGTCATTCATCAATGGCGTTCAATCGTTGGGACTGAACATTTAACTATCCATTGCACTGATCGTGCTGCCGCCTTCGGGCGGTTTTTTTATGGACGCTTGAAACATGGCACGGCAACTTGGCACACTGACAATCGATCTGATCGCCAAAATCGGTGGCTTTGTCAAAGGCATGACCGATGCTGAGCGCGCCGCAGATCGCAAGTCCCGAGAGATGGAGCAAAAGCTCAAGGCCCGGGCAGAGGCAGTCGAGAAGGCTTGGACCGGGATTGGCGTCGTGTTGACGGCTACGCTGGCCGGTATCAGCGTAGGCAGTGTGTTCTCCAAGATCGTCACTGAGTCGCGCAATGCCGAGCAAGAGCAGGCGCTTCTGGCCGCTGCGCTCAAATCGACCGGCAATCAAGCGGGCTACTCGCAAGACCGCCTAAACGAGATGGCTGGCGCGATGGAGTCGGTCACCACCATCTCGGCCGGTGAGTTCAACCAGGCGCAGACCGTGCTCTTGGGGTTCACCAATATTGTGGGAGAGCAACTGCCCAAGGCTCTCAAGATTGCCGCTGACTACTCCATCCGCACGGGCGCGGATATGAAGTCCGCCGCCGAGACCATGGGCCGTGCGTTGGACGTCCCCAGCGCAGGCATGTCCAGCCTGCAGAAGCAAGGCTTCAAATTCAGCGAGTCGCAGATTGAGGCAGCTAAGAAGCTGGAAGAAACCGGCCGAATTGCCGAAGCGCAGCAAATTGTCTTTGACGCGCTTGAAGAAACGTATGGTGGGGCTGCTGAGGCTGCTCGCGATACGTTCGGCGGTGCGCTGGATGGCTTGCGTAACACCCTGAATGGGCTGCTGACTGGCGACGACGGCAGCTTGACTGAAGCAAAAAAGGCGGTCAACGAGCTTTCGGAGGCCCTTTCATCGCAATCCACCAAAGATGCATTTGCGCAGCTCACCAAGTGGGTGTTTGACCTGGCGACTGCTTTGGTTACGGCAACGACGCACTTCATCAATTTCGGGAAGTTTGTCGGTGAAACTTTCGCAAAGGCGCTTCACGGCAGTGCAGATCCGATTGAGCGGCTGGGTGAGAGTATCAAGGACGCGCAGGTAGAGCTGGCAGCCCTGAATAAGGAAATCGAACGGCCAGGGAAGTTTGTTGCAGGTAATGGATACGACTCGCCAGAGGCTTTGAAGCAGCGGCGTGATGCGCTGGACAAACAGATCAAGGCAATGCAAAAGTCCCAGCAGGACTTCATTCGGCTTGCAAACAATCCTCCTCCGATAGCGACGCCCACGGCTCCTGACATGACGCCCCGGACTGTCGGTCCAGTCAATTTGAAGGATGGTGGAAAGAAGTCCTCCACAGGCAAGACCCAGGCCCAGAAGGACCAGGAGGCTGCTGAGAAGTTCCTGCAGACCCTGCGCGATCAAGTTTTCAAGATTGAGCAGAAATCTGCATACGAGCAGCTCTTCTACGACATTCAAAGCAAGGGTGTAAAGCTATCGACGGAGCAGCTTGATTCGGCCATTGGTCTGGCCACGGCCATTGATATGGCAAAGGAAGCTGAGCTTACGCGTGCGGCTGCTGTTGAGCGCAACAACGTTCTTTATGAGCAGCAAAACCGTTTGATCGCCAAAGAGCAGCAGCTGCAGCTGGAGCTTCTGACCTACGGCATGGGCGACAAGTCTGCCGCAGAGCTGCGCGAAAAGATTTCGCTGATGCAGCAGCACCAGGCAGAGCTGAGAAAGCTGCAGCAGGATCAGGCTAGTGCGGTGATTGGTGCGGACACTGAGAAAGAGCGTCAACGTATCCAGGCCGCGTTTGCTGAGCGCATTCGGATCACGCAGACCGCACAGCAGCAGGAGCTGCAGCTGTATGAAGACTTCCTGCAGCAAAAGCGCGAGCGTGAAGGCAATTGGCTGCTCGGTGCTCAGTCGGGCCTGGCGACCTATCTGGAAAACGCCCGCGACATTTACTCGCAGGCGCAGGGCATCGCGTCCAGGGCTTTCACGGGCATGGAGGACATGCTGGTCAACTTCGTCAAGACCGGCAAGATGGATGTGGGGAGCCTGTTTGCTTCAATTGGCGAAGAAGTGCTACGCATGCTGATCCGCATGGGCATCCAGATGGTGGCCAATAAGCTGCTGGGCGATACGTTGCAGGCTGCCGGCGTGGCCACTTCTGTGGCTGCTGGTGCTGCGACTGCTGCAGCATGGGCGCCTGCTGCTGCCATGGCTTCGCTTGCATCGTTTGGTGCGAATGCGGCGCCGGCCAGTGCAGGTATCGCCAGTACGGTGGCTTTGAGCCAAGGTCTGGCAATGATCCCGGGCTTTGATGGGGGTGGCTATACCGGTCCTGGTGCTCGGCTGCAGATCGCGGGCTGGGTGCATGCGGGAGAGGGCGTTCTCAACCAGGACGACATGGCCGCGCTTGGTGGGCCTGCAGCGTTCGAGGCATTCCGACGCAGCCTGCACAGCATGCCAGGCTATGCCAATGGAGGCGTTGTCGGTGCGCCGCGTATTGCAACCCGTGCTGACTACGCAGCTCAGCTCGCCGGCAGCGCACCCATCGTCAACGTCATCGAGGACGCCAGCAAGGCCGGCCAGGTCGAGCAGACGCAAAACGCTGACGGCAGCTACACCACGAACATGTTTGTTCGCAATATCCGCAACGGCGGCGAAGAGGCGCTTGCGCTGGAGACAACTTACGGGCTGGTACGCCGAGGACGATAGATGGCAATCACATCAAACATTGATTGGCCGCAGGGGTTCCCCTGTGTGCTGCGTGAAGGGCACACCACTCGGCACGCCAGCCCGCTGTTGCGCACCAGCATGGCATCGGGCCGGGCGCGACAGCGGCGCAAGTTCACCAGCGTGCCGAGTGTGCACACGTGTGCATGGCTGATGACACAGGCGCAGGCACAGGCCTTTGAGTCATGGTTTGCTGAGACCCTGGTCGATGGTGTGGAGTGGTTCAACATGCCGCTTAGGACGCCCATGGGGTCGGGCAAGCTGCTCATACGCTTCAAGGAAATGTACGAAGGCCCCGACCTGGTGGGGATCGACCGCTGGCAGATCTCCGCTTCGATTGAAGTGTGGGCGCGGCCGCTGCTGCCACCTGGCTGGGGCTTGCTGCCGGAGCTGGTGATCGGCTCCAGCATCATCGACCGGGCCGTCAATCAAGAGTGGCCGGAGGCTTGAGGCAGTATCGCCAAGAGCGCTTCCAATTTCACAGGACCAAACATGACATTCGATACCTTTTTGACGATGGCCTTCACCTCCCTGGTGTCCAGCGGATTAGCTGTGTTTCTGCTGAAAAAATGGGTGGAGCATTCATTCAGCGCGCGGCTCGCAAAACTTGAAACGGAAAACCGCATGCGCGCCCATGAGCATCAGATCCGATTTACGCGCTTTGATGAAAAGTTGGCGCATGCAATTGAGGAAACTTATGAATCTGTGTGTTCCTACACAGAGGCTGTACAAAATTCTGTAAGGGTGATGCATGAGCAAGGTGTCGATGCCGCCAAAGTTTCAATAAAAGACACAGAGGAGCTTGCGTTTGAATTCATGAATGCCATGCGTCGAAATGCGATTTATCTTCCTGAAGGGATCACAAATAAATTGCGCGAGACTCGTAACGCTTTGCGCGATGCATATTCTGCTGAGCTCCTTTATTTTGGTGCAAAGCAAGCGGGCGAGACAAAAGCTTCTTCGTCTGTTCTGGTTGGCGTATATCGAAACGCAGGCTTACGAGAGTCCTGCGACAAACTGATGCTTGAGTTGCAGTGCATGCTGAGAGAGCATCTCAGCCGCTTTGAACGCGTGCATTGAGCATGGCAACCAGCACAGCTTTGAAGCTGCTCTATGCAGGCGATGATGTGACGACTGTGCGCATCTGCACGCTCGACATCGAGCTGCCGGGTGGCGAGCACATACGCCTTGCCCACAGCTATGAAGACCTCATGCTGGGGGTAGACGGTGTGCCGCAACTCTTCGAGGCCTGCGGCCTGGAGATCTCCCTGCCGGAGCGCAGCACCGTCGGAAACCAGTCCCTGCGCTTTGGTCTGGGGGTGGTCGATGGTCGGGCGCATCGCCTGATCAGTGACGCGCTCGACTCTGGCCTGCCTTCGTATGTGGTCTACCGCGAGTATGTGTCGACTGACGCATCGGCGCCGGCGGCCGCACCCAAGCGGATGCTGATCCAGGGTGGCGATCTGAATAGCAATGCTCTGCAGATTGAGGCCAGTTACTTCGACCTGCTCAATCTGGCCTGGCCGCGTGATCGCTACACGGCGGACAAGGCGCCTGGCGTCAAGTACCAATGAGGCAGTTCCTGCGGACGCGCTATGTGCGCGGCGGGCGCGGCCCCGTGGACTACGACTGCTGGGGCCTGGTGCGCGATGCGCGATCGGCACTGTTCGGTGGGGCCTTGCTGCCAACCCTGCAGGAAGCCCGGCCGGGTGAGCTGCGCGGTATCACGCGCGCGGTCGATCAGGTCATAGCCCTGCATGGCTTCGCGCCATGTGCCCCTCGGGCTGCTGCGGTTGCCACGGCCTGGAGGGCGAGCCTGTGCGTGCATGTGGGGTTGGTGGTCGAGGTGGATGGCCAGCTGCGAATACTAGAAACCGATGAGCCCGGTGGGCCTTGTCTGACTGCTCTCAACCGATTTCAGGCCCGCTACACGCGGGTTTTGTTTTATGACGATCAAGATTTACCCCGGACAGATGCCGAGCCAGCCTGTGGAGTCGCACCCATGGGCGGGCACGATTGCGGGCTGGTTTGAGGCGGTGGGCATTGACTATGCGGCCCGCGAGATCCAGCCCATCACGCTGCACCTGAATGGCGTGCTGCTGCCGGTGGAAGCCTGGGTCGAGACGGTGATCAGCAACGAAGACCAGGTGGATATCCGCCCCATCCCCCACGGCGGCGTCTTCAAGCTGGTGGGCAGCATCTTTAACTTCTTCTTCGGCTGGCTGCTCCCGTCCACCAGCAACCAGCGCTACGACACGCCGCAGGGCAAGCAGCTGAGTTCGGCCGAGGGCAAGGCGAATACGGCGAAGCTCAACGGCGTGGTGCCTGAGCTGATGGGCCAGTTCATCCGCTACCCCGACTATCTGACCCCGCCGCGCCGCTACTTCAGCACTCCGCGTGAGCAATGGCTGGAGATGCTGCTCTGTGTCGGCCCCGGCCAGTACCAGATCGACCCGGCCACGGTCAAGATCGGCAATACGCCGCTGAGCACTTTGGAGGGTGCTGAGTTCACGGTGCACGGTCCTGGCGCCGATATCGGCGGCATCACCCAGCATGAAAACTGGTACAGCTGCCCTGAGGTGGGTGGCACCAGCGCCGGCACGGCGGGGCTTGAGCTGAGCGCCATTGACTCGGGCAACGTCAATCCCACGGGCAGCAGCTATGCGCTCAACGGCGCGCAGATCACTGCCGATGTGGATTGGCCCAATGCCTGGGGCTCTGGCACGGCCATGTCGCTGATGTTTGAGCAGGACGTGACGGTCGCCACGGTGCTGCTGACGGGCGAGGAGGGCGGCTCCTACAACACCTTCACTACGGACTGGCGCGAGATTGCGCCATCGCTGTGGATGGTGCTCACGGCTTCGGGGGCGCTGACTGGCTCGCTGCGGGTGGAATCCGTGGCCGGCAACATGATCACCCTGGCTGAGCCTGTCAGCGACGGTGAGGGGGGCTTCACCTATAGGCTGATAAGTGGCTTGCCCGATGGAGTGATATCGCTGGCCGTGTGCCGTGCCGGACTTACTTACACGGCGACGGCAGTGGCCGGCCAGGTGCTGACGGTGGCGCCAAACGAGGGCGGCAGCTGGGCGGGCTTTGCGCCGCGCACGGTGCCGGCGGCAAAGGCCATCTTTACGGTGCAGGCAGATACCGTCTACGGCGAGCAGGCCGGCCCCTTTGTAAGCTGCCCGGCTGCCGAGGTCTCCAGCACGCTGGAGGTGGATATCTTCTTTAGCCAAGGCCTTTGCTATGTCTCCGACAAGGGGGAGGTACAGGGCAGATCCGTAGGGGTGGAGATCCAGTACCGTGACTACGCCGCCGGCGGTGCCTGGCAGAGCGTGGTCAAGTGGTACACCGATGCCACCATGGACCAGATCGGCTACACCGAGCGCATCGCCTTGCCCTATGCCATGCGGCCGCAGGTGCGGGTGCGGCGCCGGGGTGCCAAGAGCACCAGCACGCAGGTGCACGATGAGGTGCAGTGGTATGCGATGCGTACCAGGCTGCCCACGCGTACCAGCTACCCGGACTGGACTACGCTGAGCGTGCGTGTGCGGGGCCTGGGCCAGATCGCAGCCAGGTCGGAGAACCAGGTCAACCTGGTGGCCACGCGCATGCTGCCAGTGCTGCAGGGCGATGGCACCTGGAGTGCGCCGCAGCCTACGCGGGATATCTCGGCGGCTCTGCGGCACATCTGCAGCACGGTGGGCTATGGGCTGGACAGCATCGACATGGCCGAGCTGCAGCGCCTGCATGGTATCTGGACGGCTCGTGGTGAAACGGCAGACCATGTGTTTGATGAAACCACGGTGCTCGCCGCCCTGCAGGCGGTGCTGGCCGCCGGCATGGCTGAGCTGACGATTGATGACGGTCTGCTGCGCCCTGTGCGCGCTGGCGTGCGCACGGTCGAGGACGGCCATGCCTACAGCGCGCAGAACACCACGGAGGGAATTGCGAGGTCATTCAGCGGCATTCGTCCCGACGACAACGATGGCGTGGAGGTGGAGTTCAGCGATGCCGGCGACAACTGGAACACCAAGACGGTGAACTGTGTGCTGCCTGGTTCGCTGGGCATCAAGCTGGAAAAGCTCAAGGTACTGGGGGTGACGGACCGCACGCGCGCCTGGCGCATCGGCATGCGTCGAGCCCGGCAGCTGCGGTATGAGCGCTGGACGTACAGCTTCACCACGGAGCTGGACGCGCTTAACAACAGCTACGGCGACTTTGTCAGCATGGTGGATGACATCCCCGGCTTCGGCCAATCGGCTCTGCTCACCGGCATCAGCAATGCCGGCGGCCAGGCGCGGCTGGAGGTGACAGAACCGCTGCGCTGGGATGGTGCAGATCCGTATGTCGTGGCGTTTCGCAGACCTGACGGCACGCTGGCCGGGCCATGGCCAGCAGCTCAAGGTGCAAGCGCCTATGAGGTGCTAGCCCCGATCCCGGTGGAGGAGCGGCCGCAGATCAAGCTGCCGGAGCCGCCCCATGTGTATTTCGGGCCGGTCACCCGCTGGAGCTTCCCGGCCATCGTCAAGAAGGTCAGCCCCAGCGGCACCGATGGAGCCAGCGTGCAGTGCGTGAACTACGACGCGCGCATCTTTGACGACGACGACAACGTGCCACCGCCACTTTGAGTAGCCGGCCACCTGGCCACAGAGATCTTTATCACTCGCCCGCATGGCTTGCCCTGCGGGCTTTTTGTTTTGTGCGAGGGAACATGACATACGACACTGGCAACCCCTTGGGTAGCGAAGATCCGAAGGACCTTTTTGATAACTCTCAGAATCTGGACCACTACCTCAATGCCGAGGCCCTTGATTGGCAGGATCGCTTCGGCCGGGAGCGAAAGACTTGGGCAGGCGTTGAAGAGCAGGCGCGACTTGACACGGAGGCGGCTGCGACGTCTGCGGCAGCTCTTGCGACAGAGCAGGCCGGCGAGTTCAAGGATGCGGCCGAGGCTGCTCGCGATACGGCAACAGATGCCAGCCAGTCTGCAGCTTCTGCACGGGACGATGCTATTGCCGCAGCTGCTGCAAGCGGTGATGTCGTGTTTGCAAAGGATGTTGCGGACATGCAGAGCAAGCTGCCACTGCCTAAAGACACGGTCATTGAGGTTGCCAAGGATGGCAATCACTCAGATGCGCGTACCCGGTATGTTGTGAAAGCCGGCGTGCCCGAGTTCATGGTTGCTCTGGAAAGCTTCGTCCAGGCCGGGGTAGGCTCCGTGCAGATGTCGCTACAGCAGAAGTCTCGGCAGAGTGTGACCTCTGCTGACAAGGGCGTGACGGGCTCCGGTGCAGATGAAACCAGTGCGCTGGCTGCCACGGTAGAGACGGGCGCGTCAGCCCGCTTTTTGCCGGCGACGGTCAAGGTGACGGGGCCTGTGCGGGCGGGCGGAAAGCGCTTGACGTTTGATCCGGGCTTCCGGGTGTATGCAGACCCAGCCTCCCCAGCTCTTGCGCATGAACAGATCATCCCCAGCGTGATCCTGCCCGATGCGTACACGCCCTATGACTATGCGCGGTTTGGTCGTATGGACCCGGTCATCATGGCTTACGGCGACAGCAACACGGCATGGGTCGACGCAAGTTCGGCCCGTATCGGCGTGGGGCAGGGCTCCTGGCCTGCATTGCTGGATGCTTATCTCTCCAAGCACACCTATTTCGCTGCAGGTCGTGTGCGCGGAGACGGGTCTCCTGGGCAAGAGTCGCAGTACGCCCTGGACAACCTGGATACCTTTCTGGCTACCTACAGCCCGCAGGTCGCCATTCTCGGGTGGGGCACCAATGACATCGCCCATGGCGTTACTCGTGAAAAGTACCTTGCCAACATGGCGTTGCTCATCGAGCGCCTGCACCAGGCTGGTATCTGCGTCATCGTTCTGGGCATCCCGTGGCACACCTCTTATGCCAATGAGGTAAAGGCCTGGAATAGCTCACTGGCGCGTTTGAGTGCGCAGTATGGCGTTGACTTCGTGCCCGTCTACACGGCGTTTGCAAACGCCGTGGGAACCTACTTCGCGGCCGATGGAGTTCACTACACGGTCGTGGCCAATCAGGTCCTGGCGCAAATCCTTGGTGACCTGGTGCTCAAGCGGTACAGCATCCCCAAGAACACCATGGCGGCTTTCTATCCGCGCCCAGGATCGTCGCTCGATCCTACGACCTGGGCCTGTGAGGGAATCCGCAGTTCTGGCGGAAAGAAGCTTCAGATTGTGCAGACCCCGGATGTCTATCTGCGCCGCATCTATCCGTACTCGATCAAGATCGATGCGGGCCAGGAAGTATCGATATCGGGCACGGGGCCATTCTCTGCCATCTTCAATTGGCCGGACAGCAAGGATGCGACCTGGACGCTCAATGGCGGTGCCTATAACCCGATTTCGCGCGGTGGCGTGGTGAAGGTGAACAGCACATCAGCTCGCCTGGATGGTTCGTCCAGTTCATTCCGGGTCGGCTGCTCGGCTGGATCGATCTACTTGGTGGCCACGCACGCAGAGTTCGGCTTTGCGGCACCGATCTATTCGACCACAGAGATCCGCAACGGCGTCTATGTGCCAGGTCGGCGCATCACTGTGGCGGACGCTACTCACCAACTCGACACGGTGATGATCGAAATAGCTGGGACGGTTGATATCGGCTACGCCACAGAGTTGCATCTGCCGAATGTCGGGCCTCTGGCGACCCGGCAGGCAATTACCGGCGCGCCCATCGGGTTCAAGTTTATGCAGTCGGATAACGAAACCTGGTGGCGTTGGGACGGCGCCTGGCAGGCCTATTAAGCAAATAGCAAACCCGCTTCGGCGGGTTTTTTTACGCCCGAGGGAGGGCAACAAATGGCAGAACCAACAACGACAGCGGTAGTGACTGTCGCCGGCGCCGCTGTCTCGACGTCTGCGCTCACGGCATTCGGGATGCCCCTCGGACTGCAGGCGGATCTGCTGCTAGCGGGCTTCTCTGGCGCGCTGGTGGCCATCATCTTGCTCAACACGGTGCCCGGCGGTAGCGACACCTGGCAGGACATGCTGCGGCTGTCTGTACGGCGCCTGGCTGTGGCATGGGCCAGCTCGATCACGGCTGGCTATCTCACGCCGTTGGCCGCGTTGATTTCGGCCGTGCCCCCTGAGCTGTTGCTATCCATGGCGTTCCTGGTCGGTGTCGGTGCACAGCGCGCATTGATTGCGCTCATGGCCAAGTACTGGCCCGAGCACCCGGCAGGAAAGCGCAACCAGGAGGCTGACACATGACACAGACCTCAATCCTGCTCGCCGCTCTGGCGTTCATCGTGCTGGCCGAGGCCATCAACAAGCTGTTTCGCACGCGGCCGTGCCTGCCTGGCATTACGCGCCATGAGCGCTTGCTTGAGTGGCTGAAGGCCTTGGCCTGGGGCCTGCTGGCCGTGGGCGCATTCCTGGCCTGGCTGGACGTTTTCCTTCACCCGACAAACCTCTCTGCACTGCGCGAGCTGTGCACCACTGGCGGGTTTGTCGTTCTCATCATTCGCACCCGTTTTAAGGAGGGTTGATCCATGAAGTTGACAGAACATTTCACCTTGGCCGAGCTGGTGGCCAGCAGCACCGCGCGCAAGCTCGGGGTGGACAACACGCCAACCGCTGATGCACTGCAGCAGCTGCACCGCACCGCCCAGATGCTGGAGCGCGTGCGTAGCTTTCTCGGGGGTAAGGCGGTCATCGTCACCAGTGGCTATCGCAATCGCCAAGTGAATGCCGCAGTGGGTGGCGTCACATCGAGCGACCACGCGCAGGGTATGGCGGCCGATGTGAAGATCCCCACATACGGCACGCCCTATGAGGTGGCCAAGGCTCTGGCACCGCAGATCAGTGCGCTGGGCATTGGGCAGATCATCTATGAAAGCGTGGGCGGCGCTCAGTGGGTGCACCTCTCTACGCGCATCCCGCCGCAGGCGGTCAATCGCGTGATCACGGTGCATGGCAAAACCACCATGGTGGGGATTCAGTCGGTATGACGGCCGCAGCAAAGATTGCTGCAGCGCTTGCCCTGGCGCTGCTGCTGAGCTTGGCGGGCAATGTGGGATTGGCCTGGATGTACGTGGGGCAGCGCGATGCAGCAACCCTGGCCAGATCCGATGCCGATCACGCTGGCGACAAGGAGTCACTGGCGCGCGAGAGTGCAAACGTGTGCACAAAGGCCGTCGATGCGCTGCAACTGGTCGGTCAAGGTCTCAAGCAGGAGCGCGACCAGGCGCGGGCGCAAGCGGCTGCGGTCGCGGCAGGGCATAAGGCCCGCGCGGACAAGATCCTGAGCACGCCGGCCGCTGTGCCAGGCGATGCATGCGCAAGCGCACAGGCCCGAGTGGCTGAGCTGCTGGCGTCCCGGAAGTTTGGAGGAGATCAGTGATGCGCCGTCTACCCCTACTCTCGGCTGCGCTGGCGGCCGCTGTCCTCCTGGCTGGTTGCGGTGCAGCGCCGCCGGCGCGGGTTGAGATTCAGCAGGTCAAGGTCGCCGTGCCTGTGCCCTGCGATGAATCTGAGCCAGAGCGGCCGAGCATGCCGACCGAGCATCTGCCGGCTGTTGCAGACGTGGACATGTACGTCCAAGCTGCCGGCGCCGAGCTTGAGCGGCGCGAGGGCTATGAAGCCGAGTTGCGGGCGGCCCTGGCCAACTGCAAGCGGCCGCTCAAAGCGGCCAATGAAAAATGAAAGCCTCCCCGGTGCTTCGGCATCGGGGAGGCTTTTTTTTGTTTGGAATTACAAGCCTAAAGCAATAAGACTAGCTGCTTGAGTTGGATTGATGGTATTGATGTAGCCCAGTATTCCTAACCGCTCCGGATCTGAAGGATTGTTGCTCAGTCGGAATACAAACTCGGCCATTCTGTCGTTGGTAATTTCGAGATTGCCGGTTTCAATGTTGATGTTGAACGCTGTTATTTTTGAAGAAGGGCCCTGAGTCTTATGCTCGCCAAATTTAAAAAGTGAGCGTGGTGCCAGGTGCTCTAAGTCTTCCTTGGCTTTCTCAAGATCAGCTAGGGTGTTGCCAGATACCTGAATGTCATCCATGTAGACCGAAACTGTTAGCGACTTGGCTAGTGTCAGCAGATGATTTCCAAGAGCACTTTTTGAGAGCGCAAGGGATGCGAGCATGGGAGACTGAACAAACCCATAAGGCAAGATTGTGCGCAGAGGCTCCGAAGGGTGCTTTACTGTACTGTCCTTGGCGATTTCACGTGCAGCGACATACCCAAAGAATGGGACAAGATGGCGCGTTATTCTCGTAAGAGAAATTGATCCGAAGAAATTCTCGATATCAAGGCTGAGAAAATAGTTATTTTTATAATGAGCATGCAATGCGGCTATGTGTCCGCCGCTTTGAAGGTGATAGTAAAAATATGGCGGAGTCCAATGCTTCCTCAAAGCGCGGCATATTAAATGACCACGATTAAGCGTCTCATTTGTGGGAATGAAAACCCACCTATCAGGCTTATGCTCAAACCTGTGGCTCCATCGGACTGGCATATCGAGAGAAATAGTTAGAAGCCATGTTTATGAGCGCCGCTACTAGGCGGAAAAGACCGCCAAAGCAGTAGAGGCACGCATGAACTAGGCGTTTTTTGCGTAGAAATTTCTTCATAGCGCAACCTTTCTCTAGCCCTGGCCCACCTAGCGCTTGCGCGCACGACTATCTACCTAACACATATCGATATTCGTATAGTCGAAGTACCGACAACCTAGTGATCACATAGTGACGGAGAAAGGACTAACAGGTGGCCGTGGGGCCCCTATCGCCAGGGTGAGCAGAATGTAGCAGAACGTATCTATTGCGTCCACCAGCGAGCAGAGCACAGCTTCACGGTTCGTTGTCTTCTGCGATCCACTGCCTCATTTCGAGGTATGGCGAGTAGCTGGCGAAGTCCAAGACTTGAGGGTGTCGTGCCTGCAGGTATTCGTAGAACAGATGCATGGCCGTGCCTGGTCGAGGATAGGCACCTTCCTCGTTGACCAGGTGCGACCAACTGATCCAGTGGCTCAAGATGGACTCTCTTGCATCAGCGCGGCGCATCAGTTCTCTCCCCAGGAACGCATATCCATGCTTGTTTGATGTAGCGCTGCGTATATGTGCGACTGCCATTCAGCCTCATGCTGCCTTTGTCGATGGCTACGAGATTGCAGCAGCTCAGTGGTTCGATGACGTCCTTGATGCCTGCAGGAGCGCCGGGTTCTGAAAGTAGGTACGCTTGATTCTTGGGCATGCCGGTGCTGGGCAGCTTTGAATACATGTACAGCCATCCGTACGCGCCACTCGCCTGCGCGACTTCAGGCGGAAGCCGCTGGCCGTCTTTGTACAGTTGATAGATAGTGCACCACATACTGTTAATTTATACAGTATTTAAAAACCTTTCAGCAACCATGTGCTGCGATGGGTCTGCTAGTGCTGAGCAGCAGCGTAGGTTTGGACGCTGATCTTTGTGCGGGTGTGCGCGGTTGACATGTAACCTATTGATTTTCAAAGTGCATCAAGGATTGCAAATCCGGTTAGACCAGTTCGACTCTGGTTCGCGCCTCCAAACTAGTGGCACAAGCCCTGCAGATGAAAGTCTGCAGGGCTTTTGCTTTGTGCGCTTGGTATTGGCAGGCTGAGGTGCCCATGTGCCGGCGAGTCTTGGAGACCAGGGCCACATCGGCATCACCCTATGCAACTCGGGCTGCTGCAGGCGATGTCCTTTCGCTATGAAAAAGCCCAGGACAAGGCCCAGGACAAGGCCCTGGGCGAGTCGGAGAGGACGGGGGGCGCTTGCGTTCAGACGGGCTCGGCCAGCTTTACGCTCTGACGCAATGTCTTGGCAGCCTCCACCATGTGCTGCAGTGCAGGAATCACTTCAGCCCACTGACGTGTCTTGAGGCCGCAGTCGGGGTTAACCCAAAGGCGTTTGGTGGGAATGCGTTTTGCGGCTTTTTGCATGAGCTCCACGATGTCTGCCTTGGTGGGAATGTTGGGAGAGTGGATGTCATAGACGCCCGGGCCGATCTCATTGGGGTAATCGAAGTGCTCGAAGGCCTCCAGCAACTCCATGTCCGAGCGTGCAGTCTCTATGGTGATCACATCAGCGTCCATGGCTGCAATCGAAGCAATGATGTCGTTGAACTCCGAATAGCACATATGGGTGTGAATCTGGGTTGCATCGGCAACGCCATTGGCACTGATGCGAAACGCTTCCACGGCCCAGTGCAGATATTCCTTCCATTGTGATTGACGCAATGGCAAGCCCTCACGCAATGCTGCCTCGTCGATCTGGATCACGCGCACGCCGGCTCTTTCCAGATCCAGCACTTCTGCGCGAATAGCCAGTGCCAGCTGATAGCAGGATTTGGAGCGTGGCT
>Ga0308157_10001771_pt1 | contig 40604 bp, 38 predicted proteins | sample PhyBR1_FD_201035 | JGI IMG/M metagenome (GOLD analysis project Ga0308157, IMG submission 201035) | Phyllosphere microbial communities from UC Gill Tract Community Farm, Albany, California, United States - DLSLB.R1 | ecosystem: Host-associated > Plants > Phyllosphere > Unclassified | place: USA... | reverse complement strand
CCGGTCCCATACCGAACCCGGAAGCTAAGGCCCATTGCGCCGATGGTACTGCACTCGTGAGGGTGTGGGAGAGTAGGTCACCGCCGGACTTAACTTAATGTGGTTTGAGGCCCTGACACAGTGTGTCAGGGCCTCACCTGTTTAACCAGTGCTGCTGCTGGCCTGGGGTTGGCGGGGGAGTTCGGGCCGGGGCCTGGCTCCTTTGTTTTGTTTAAGGGGTGCGTGTTTGCCGGCCGCTCTGAACCACAATCTTCATCATCAACCTGGCTGGAGAGTTCCTTGAACTGAGTGTCTGACCACATTGACCCATATTCCCTATGGTATGGCTCCATGCTCCCGTAGACTTGAGGGTAGTTGTTCGTGCCGTTGGAGCACGCTGATTAGTTAATAGTGAAGTGCATTGCGCAAGCGATCACGAAGGTTGCGGTATTGAGATTGCCGCTGAAGGGGACATTAAATGTCTAACGATTTCCGCCGTAGTTCCGATAACGGGCGAGGCGACTTCCGGAACTCAGATTCAAACCGCAACAATTCGCGCGATGGCTTCAAGCGCCGCGACGATCGAGGCGAATTCAAGCGCAGCGAGGATCGTGGGGGCTTCCGCAATGATCGTCGCGACGACAATCGTGGCGGTTTCAAGCGCAGCGAGGATCGTGGGGGCTTCCGCAATGATCGTCGCGATGACAACCGTGGCGGCTTCCGCCAGGACCGCGATGACAACCGTGGTGGCTTCAAGCGCAACGAAGACCGTGGCGGCTTCCGCAACGATCGCCGTGATGACAACCGTGGTGGTTTCAAGCGCAACGAAGACCGTGGCGGCTTCCGCAATGATCGTCGTGATGACAACCGTGGCGGTTTCCGCCAGGACCGCGATGACAATCGCGGTGGCTTCAAGCGTAATGAAGACCGTGGTGGCTTCAAGCGTAATGAAGACCGTGGTGGCTTCAAGCGCAACGAAGAGCGCGGTGGCTTCCGCAATGACCGTCGCGATGACAATCGCGGTGGCTTCAAGCGCAACGAAGAGCGCGGTGGTTTCCGCAATGACCGTCGTGATGACAGCCGTGGCGGTTTCCGCCAGGACCGCGATGGCAACCGTGGTGGCTTCAAGCGCAACGAAGAGCGCGGTGGCTTCCGCAATGATCGCCGTGATGACAACCGTGGCGGTTTCCGCCAGGACCGCGATGACAACCGTGGTGGCTTCAAGCGCAACGAAGACCGTGGCGGCTTCCGCAACGATCGCCGTGATGACAACCGTGGCGGTTTCAAGCGCAACGAAGACCGTGGTGGCTTCCGCCAGGACCGCGATGATAACCGCGGTGGTTTCAAGCGCAACGAAGATCGTGGTGGCTTCCGTAATGATCGTCGTGATGACGACCGTGGCGGCTTCCGTAACGATCGCCGTGATGACAACCGTGGCGGTTTCAAGCGCAATGATGATCGCGGCAATTTCCGCAAGGATGACCGGTCAAAGGGCGACCGCCCTGCTCGCGGACAGCGCTTCGAAGATCCACGTGCTGAGGCTGCCCGCCCTCACAACCCAGGCGATCTGCGAATCTCCAACCGCGCAGACCGTTCGCAGTCTCCAGACATCGATGAGGATGTCACCGGCAAGGAGCTGGATCGCGTTGCTCGCGCTCAGCTTCGTTACCTCGAAGAGCGTTCGGCAAGCTGGGTGGCCAAGCACTTGGTCATGGCTGGCCGTCTGCTGGAAGAAAATCCAGAGCTTGCCTACGAGCACACCTTGGCAGCCTCCCGTCGTGGCGGTCGCGTAGCCGTGGTTCGCGAAGCTGTGGGCATCGCTGCCTACCACGCAGGCAAGTACGCCGATGCCCTGCGCGAATTGCGCACCCACCGCCGTATTTCCGGTTCGGATTACAACCTGCCGCTGATCGCTGATTCGTTGCGCGCGCTGGGCCGCCCGGAGAAGGCAATCGAATTGGCCCACTCTGAGGAGTCGGCGAACCTGGAAGCTGCCGTCAAGGTGGAAATGCAGATCGTCGCAGCCGGCGCCTATGGCGACCAGGGCAAGCTGGACGAAGCATTGGCCGAGCTGGAGTCGCTGGAGCAGCTGAACTTCAACCGTGCATTCTCCTTCAGTCCTCGCTTGTTCACGGCCTATGCTGACCTGCTGTCGGCTGCAGGCCGTGCCGAAGACGCGAAGCGCTGGAACCAGCAGGTCGAGGTCGCAGAACGCGCCTTGGGCATCGAGCAGGAAACCGAATCGTTCATCATGGACCTGGCTCCGGAAATGGATGAAGAGGAAGAAGCGCCTCGTGCCAAGGACCTGATCGAATCGGGCCAGGATGAGGAAGATGCTGAAGACGCCGAGGTCGCTGAGAGCGGAATCGACGAGGAAGACGGCCTGGTAGAGATCGCTGAATCCGACACGGAGGCCGAGCCAGCTGACGCAGAGGACGAATCCTCGAAGTAAGCTGTGGCAGTAGCAGCCAAAAATAACAAGTAGTAGGAACCACCACCGAATGCTGATTTCCGGATTTGATTCTGTCCTCTCCGATCTCGACGGGGTCGTATACGCTGGCGCCAACGCCATCGACGACGCCGTAGAGTCGCTGAACACCCTTGCGGAAGTGAACGTCACTTTGGCGTTCATTACCAACAATGCGGGGCGTTCGCCGATGTCTGTCGCAGCGCACCTGCGCCAGCTCGGAGTCAAGACCAGTGCAGAGCAGGTTTTCGGTTCAGCAGATGCTGGCGCCGAGATGCTCGCGCGCGAACTGAATCCCGGGGCCAAGGTCCTGGTGGTGGGTTCCCCCTACCTGCGTGAATGCATCGCAGTGCGCGGCCTGGAGGTCGTCGAGTCCCACGCCGATGAACCGGTAGCGGTCATCCAGGGGTTTGACCCCGATCTGTCGTGGAAAAACCTTGCCGAGGCCAGCTACGCCATCAACAATGGCGCGTCCTGGGTCGCCACCAATACCGATCTGACCATCCCGCGTGCAGAGGGCATTGCCCCGGGCAACGGTTCATTGGTCAACGCGGTGAAGCTGGCCACGGGCGCCGAACCCAAGGTCGCCGGCAAGCCGGAGTCCTACCTCTTTGCCCGGGCCGCTGATCGTTTGGATTCGCATCGGCCGCTGGTGGTTGGCGACCGGCTGGATACCGACATCCTCGGTGGCTTCCGCGCTGGATTCTCTACCGCCTTGGTGCTGACCGGCGTGGATTCGCCGCGGACAGCCCTGGGTGCTCCAGTGGAGCAGCGGCCCAACTACCTCATCAACACGCTTGCTGACTTGTATCGGCCATACCCGACCATCAAGGTGCTGGGCTATGGCGTGCAGGTCGGCGACGCGGTGGCCAAGGTCGATGCCGGTTCCATTGAGGTATCGGGCAGCGAATCGGATTTGAACGCATGGCGGGCAGCGTGCCATGCCTGGTGGCTTGCCCATCCGCGGCAAAGCGGTCATGAAGTTCCCGAAATCCGGTTTACCGAGCGTGGACTGGACACCCTGCGCCGGGTTCGGGGCTAGAGATGAACCCGCAGAACCCCCAGCCGGCCCCCGGCCCGCGCGGCATGGACGATGCGCAGGTGGAGCAGGCCCTGTCGTCACTGGCCGATCACGATATCACCGAACATGCAGGCATCTATGAGCAGCTGCTCGATGGGCTGCAGCAAGAACTCAACCGTACGGAGCATGGCCGGTGAATCGGCTCGATCAAGAACTCGTCACCCGTGCCCTGGCGCGGTCGCGAACCGAGGCGGCCAAGATGCTCGCCTCCGGACGCGTCTTGCTCGACGGGACCGCGGTGACCAAGGCTTCGAAGAAGGTCGCGCCAACGGATGAGCTGGTGGTGTTGCCCAGCGAAGGCGAAGAATACGTGTCTCGCGCAGGGCATAAGCTGGCTGGCGCACTAGATGTATTTACCACTATCGATCCCGCCGGGCTGCGCTGTCTGGATGCCGGAGCATCCACCGGTGGCTTTACCGACGTGCTATTGCGCAGAGGCGCAGAACATGTGGTCGCAGCCGATGTCGGCCATGGCCAGCTCGTCGCTGAAATTCGAGAAGACCCTCGGGTTTCGGTCCACGAGGGGTTGAACGTCCGCTACCTCACGCCCGAGGATATTGGGGGAGTTGTCGACCTGGTAGTAGCCGACTTGTCCTTCATCTCCCTGCGCCTTGTGATCGATGCCTTGGCCAGCGCCACCAAGCCTGGCGGGTCGCTGGTCCTCATGGTCAAGCCCCAGTTCGAGGTTGGTCGCGAACATCTGAACCGCACCGGCGTGGTCACCGATCCGCAGCTGCGCCAATCATCGGTTGAAGCCGTTATTGCCAGCGCACGGGCTGCGGGGCTGAACTTGCGAGGTCTGGCACGCAGTCCGCTGCCCGGCCAAGACGGCAATGTCGAATTCTTCCTTTGGCTTATGGCCGGCGAGAATGCACAGCCTGCAGATGTTCCGCTGATCGAGCAGAACGTTGACTATTCTTAGAAGTGACGTGCATTAGCTGGGGTCGAACGCCTTGGTCATTTTGCACCTCACGATCCTGAGAGGGGCCGCCCGCCTTGCGCCGAATCCTAGTTTTCACCCATACCGGACGCCAAGAAGCGATTGCCGCGGCCATAGAAACCTGTTCCCTGCTCAAGTCCGCCGGCGCCATTACGGTGATGCGGCGCAAGGACCATGAAGCCATGACCGAGGCCATCGGCAAGCCCATGGACGCCATCGAGATCCTGGGCGAAGACTGCCAGATCGACGACGTGGATCTGGGCGTCGTGCTCGGGGGAGACGGATCGGTGCTTCGTGCCGCCGAACTTGTCCGCGAAGCCCCGCTGCCACTGGTCGGAGTGAACCTCGGGCATGTGGGCTTCCTGGCCGAAGCTGAACGCAGCGAGCTCGCAGCCACGGTAGATGCACTGGTGAACCAGGCCTACACCGTGGAAGAGCGCATGACCATCGAGGTCAAGGTCTGGCTCGACAATGTCTGCCTCGCGCAGACATGGGCGCTGAACGAAGCAGCGGTGGAAAAGGCCAACCGAGAGCGCATGATCGAGGTCGTGATCGAAGTTGATGGTCGCCCGATCTCCACTTTCGGCTGCGACGGAGTGGTGATGGCAACCCCTACCGGTTCGACCGCATATTCCTTCTCCGCTGGCGGGCCCGTGGTATGGCCAGATGTGGCCGCGCTGATCATGGTGCCCATTTCAGCCCACGCTTTGTTCGCCAAGCCTCTGGTCGTTTCGCCGGATTCAGTGATGGCAGTGGAAATCCTTACCCGAACCGATGCTGGTGCCGTGCTCTGGTGCGATGGCCGGCGCACGATTGAATTGCCGCCTGGAGCGCGTGTGGAAGTCACGCGAAGCAGCCGCCCAGTGTACCTTGCCCGCCTTAACACCACTCCATTCTCCGAGCGGCTGGTAAACAAGTTCGAATTGCCGATCACCGGATGGCGCGGTCCAGCCAAGGAAGATACTCGCCGCCCTGCTACCACCGCCCTTCCGATCGTTGGGCCTGGCTTGCAAAGCGTCGAGCCGCATCACCGTGATGAACCGGGAATTCCGATGGTCGCTCGACCTGAGGACAACGCGTAGATAACGAGTTTCTCGAAAAAGTTTCCACACGCTCGAACAAAGCTACGAAAATAGGGTTAGAACACATATACTAAATTCGCACGGTACGACTTGAACTCGAGACTCGGGAGCAGGCAATGATTCAGGAAATCCAGATCTCCAACCTTGGTGTCATCACCGAGGCCACCTTACCGCTGGGCCCGGGGCTCACGGTGGTCACCGGTGAGACCGGTGCTGGTAAGACCATGGTGATCACCGCACTGTCCTTGCTGCTGGGTCGACGTGCGGATGCCGGAGCGGTACGCAATGGCGCCAAGCATGCGCTGGCTGAAGCCGTGGTGCATCTGCCGCCGGACCATCACGTTCTTGACGCGGCAAGCCAGGCGGGAGCCTTCATCGAGCCCGCCGGCGAACAAAGCGAACTATTGCTTTCACGATCGCTCTCGGCCCAGGGGCGTTCCCGGGCTACCATCGGCGGGCGCAGCGCCCCCGTGGGGTTGCTCGCCGAACTGGGCCATGATCTCGTAGCGGTCCACGGCCAATCCGACCAGATCCGGCTCAAGGAACCGGTCGCTCAACGTGATGCGCTGGATCGCTTCGCCGGCCAGTCGCTCAGTCGCATGTTGAGCAGCTATCAGCGTTCGTACCGGCAGTGGCGTTCGGCGGTCAAGGAGCTATCAAGCCTGAAAACCGAATCGCGTAATCGTGTACGAGAAGCCGAAAACCTGCGTCTGGCCCTGGACGAGATCGATTCTCTTGACCCACAACCTGGTGAAGACGAAACGTTGCGTGAGCAGTCAATCAAGCTGGGCAACGTCGAGTCGCTGCGAACGGCCAGCCAGCAAGCGCAGGCCGTGATCGACTCCGAGGACTTTGAAAACCCCGGCGTCACCACCCTGGTGGAAACTGCCAGGGGAGTGCTCGCGCAGGCCAGCGGTGATGACCCCGTGCTGTCTTCTTTTGCCGAACGCGCCGCTGAATTGGGGATCCTCGCTTCAGAACTTTCCAGCGATCTGGCCGCCTATGCAGCCGATCTGGACGAAGAAGGCCCGGAGCGACTCGCGCAAATCGAAGCGCGCCGCGCTGACCTCAACAAGCTCATGCGCAAATACGCCCCGAGCATCGATGAAGTGATCGCTTGGTCTGCCGAGGCCCGTTCCAGGCTGGAACAGCTCGGCGGCGACGATTCGCGGATCGAAGAACTTGAGAATGAAGTCGTTGAGCTAGAGCAACGTGTTGCATCCCTGGCTTCGGAGCTATCCGAGTCACGTCGCAAGGCCGCGAAGAAACTCTCCTCGCAGGTCTCGGCCGAATTGAAAGCCTTGGCGATGCCTGACGCCAAACTCGTCATCGAGGTCAACGAATTGGATGAGCCAGGGGCCTTCGGCCAAGACGCCATCTCAATGTTGCTCTCTCCTCATGCAGGGGCGTCCCCTCGGCCTTTGGGGAAGGGTGCCAGCGGTGGCGAGCTATCACGTGTCATGCTGGCCATTGAAGTCGTCCTGGCTGCGGTTGACCCGGTGCCGACCTTTGTCTTTGACGAAGTCGACCAGGGTGTCGGCGGCAAGGCTGCCGTGGCCATTGGCGAACGCCTGGCGATGTTAGCCCGGCACGTGCAGGTCATCGTGGTGACGCACCTGCCTCAGGTCGCAGCGTATGCGGATCGCCATATCAGGGTGATCAAGAATTCGGACGCGAAATCAAAATCAGGCGCCGGGTACACCGCCAGTGACGTGATCAGCCTTGATCAAGACGCCCGCGTCAAGGAATTGGCGCGGATGCTGGCGGGCCAAGAGGAATCGGACACAGCTCAGGCGCATGCCGAGGAACTGCTTTCCGAAGCCCAGATTCTAGTGTCATCGCTCACCACGACAAAGTGATTTTCAGTCTAAAAGTCTTGATGAATGGCTGAATTACGCCGACGCTAGGGCTTCGGGTGAAGGTGCACTAGAGTTTTAGAAGGATGCGAAATATTGGAATGGTGATAGGATGAAATCCCGTGGTGCAGCGTAATTCAACTCGTGATTCTCGGTCGTCTGAAACGACAAAGCATATCTTCGTCACCGGCGGTGTGGCCTCTTCCCTGGGTAAGGGTTTGACGGCATCCAGCCTTGGACATCTACTTCGAGCTCGTGGTCTCTCCGTGACCATGCAGAAGCTCGACCCGTACCTGAACGTCGATCCAGGTACCATGAACCCATTCCAGCACGGCGAAGTCTTCGTTACCGACGATGGCGCCGAAACCGATCTGGATATCGGACACTACGAGCGTTTCCTGGATGAGAACCTTCCAGGTACCGCCAACGTGACCACCGGTCAGGTTTACTCAACCGTTCTTGAACGTGAACGTCGCGGCGAGTACCTGGGCGATACCGTTCAGGTGATCCCTCACATTACTGATGAAATCAAGCGCCGTATGCGTTTGGCAGCCACCGATCCTGCCCCTGGCAAGCCGGCTCCAGACGTGATTATCACCGAAATCGGTGGAACCGTTGGCGACATCGAATCCCAGCCGTTCTTGGAAGCAGCTCGCCAGGTCCGCCAGGACATCGGCCGCAAGAACGCTTTCTTCGTTCACGTTTCCCTGGTGCCTTTCATCGGCCCTAGCCATGAATTGAAGACCAAGCCAACCCAGCACTCTGTCGCTGCGTTGCGTTCCATCGGTATCCAGCCGGACTCCCTGGTGATCCGTTCGGACCGTCCGATTCCAGCTGAAATGCGCGCCAAGCTCGGCCGCACCTGCGACGTGGACACCGAAGCCGTCATCAACTGCGCAGATGCACCAAGCATCTATGACATTCCTAAGGTCATCCACGCGCAGGGCCTGGACGCTTACATCGTTCAGACTCTCGAACTGAAGTTCCGCGATGTTGATTGGACCTCATGGGATCGACTGCTCGACGTCGTGCACAACCCAAGCACCGAACTGACCGTTGCCCTGGTTGGCAAGTACATCGATCTTCCAGACGCATACCTGTCGGTTACCGAAGCACTTCGTGCTGGCGGTTTCGCCAACAACGCTAAGGTCAACATCCGCTGGGTTCCAGCTGACGACTGCGCAACCGAAGCTGGGGCTGCCAAGGCCCTTGCTGGTGCTGAAGCGATTTGCGTTCCCGGCGGTTTCGGTATTCGTGGCCTAGAAGGCAAGCTGGGCGCTCTGCGTTTTGCTCGCGAAAACAAGCTGCCTACCCTTGGCCTGTGCCTGGGGCTGCAGTCCATGGTCATTGAATACGCACGAAACGTGGCAGGCCTCGAAGGCGCCTCATCGACAGAATTCGATCCAGAAACCACCACCCCGGTCATTGCGACCATGGAGGAGCAGCTGGAGATCGTCGATGGCAAGGGCGACTTGGGTGGCACCATGCGCCTCGGCCTCTACGAAGCCAAATTGGCTGAAGGCTCGGTCCTGGCCGAAACCTACGGCAAGACCGATGTTGCAGAACGCCACCGTCACCGTTACGAAGTCAACAACTCGTACCGTGCGCAGCTTGAAGAAGCGGGCTTGGTCTTCTCCGGCACTTCGCCAGATGGCAGCCTCGTAGAATTCGTGGAACTGCCAAAGGACGTGCACCCTTACTACGTTTCCACTCAGGCACACCCTGAACTCTCCAGCCGCCCAACCCGACCACACCCAATGTTCGCTGGTCTGGTTGCTGCAGCTTTGGAGAAGCGTAGCTAGTCATACCCGAGCAGAGTGAATTCTCTGCAAGCGCTAGCGCGCCGGTCACTCTTGACCGGCGCGCAGCTGTTTAAGCTTGAAAATGAAGGACAGCTCTTACCTACCAAAGGATGAATCCGGTGCCGATGCCTCCGATTTCTGACGAATTCTCTCCCCGTGAACTGCTGAGCCGGGAAACAGTGTATGAAGGGCGTATCTGGAACGTCATCCACGACTCGGTGAAGCTTTCGGATACCGGTGGAACGATCGAGCGCGACTACATCAGCCACCCTGGTGCAGTCAGCGTCTTGGTGATGGACGATGAAGAGCGCGTTCTGATGGTCAATCAGTACCGTCATCCCGTTGGCATGCGTTTATGGGAGATCCCAGCAGGGCTATTGGATGTCGACGGCGAGGCACCTTTGGATGCAGCGAAGCGAGAACTGTGGGAAGAAGCGGACCGAACAGCCGACCATTGGGCTATTTTGACCGATGTCTTCCTGACCCCGGGTTCTTCAGCAGAAGCCGTGCGAGTCTACCTGGCTCGTGAACCTCAGCTCGTTCCCGAGGATCAGCGGCACGAGCGCACCGAAGAAGAAGCCGAAATGATCAGCACCTGGGTTCCCCTTGAGGAAGCAGTTGCCGCGGTTCTGGCCGGAAAAATCCACAATCCAACGGCCATGATCGCCATCCTGGCGGCTCAAGCCGCGCGATCAAGCAAATACACCAATCTGCGCGACGCGAACGAGCCGTTCGACGTTCACCCTTATTTGCGCGAAGGATGAGCGAAGCTTTTGAGCGAGAGGTCAAGCGCTACTTGCAGCACTTGGCGATCGAGCGTGGCCTGGCCGAAAATACCTTGGCATCGTACCGACGCGATCTCTCCCGTTACGTCAATGCCCTGCAGGCATATCGGCTAACAGATCCACAGCAGATTACTGAGGTGACTATCAGCGGTTATCTGCAGGATCTCTCTCGCGGGGACGAGGACCACAAGCCGCTGGGAGCGCGGTCTGTGGCTCGTCATGCTGTGGCGATTCGGCAACTTCACAAGTATTGGGAGCTCGAAGGTATTTGTGCTCCGAACCCGGCGCGCGAGATTCAGCCACCCGCCATTGGGCAGTCCTTGCCCAAAGCGATCTCCATTGCGCAGGTAAGCCGGCTGCTTGATTCGATCAATACCGAGACACCCGCGGGACTGCGCGATAGGGCCATCCTTGAATTCCTGTACGCCACTGGAGCACGAATTTCGGAGGTCGTTGATCTTGACGTGGACGACCTCCATTTTGCCGACGACGCAGTAGTCCGGCTTTTCGGAAAAGGTTCCAAAGAGCGCATCGTTCCCGTTGGCGGGTATGCCCAGAGGGCCGTCAGCGACTATTTGGTGCGTTCGCGCCCTGGACTGGCTTTGAAAGGCAAGGGGACACCCGCACTGTTTCTGAACCAGCGTGGTGGCCGGCTTTCCCGTCAGTCAGTTTGGCTACTAATCAGCAAGTCGGCGGAGCGCTCCGGGATCAATGTGGATGTATCGCCACATACACTGCGCCACTCTTTCGCCACTCATCTGCTGGAAGGTGGCGCGGACGTCCGCGTAGTTCAAGAACTCCTCGGGCATGCATCGGTAACCACGACTCAGATCTATACCAAAGTGACGGTTGATTCGCTGCGCGAGGCATATCAACTGGCCCATCCAAGGGTCAAGTAGCCATGGGTGGGGAGAACCAGTCGACGACTGCCCGTCCGGTGGCGCTGGTAGCGTTGCTCGCTGAGCGGGATGGCCGCCCGCACATTCTCCTGGGGCGAAAGCTTCGAGGATTTGGGTGCGGGAAAATTGTCTTGCCCGGCGGCAAAGTCGAACCGGGGGAGTCAGCGGCGGACGCGGCTATTCGAGAATTCTTCGAAGAGACCGGACTGCGCGTTACAGCCGCAGAACTGACGCACACTGCTCAAATCAATTTCAGGTTCAGCGCCCTGCCTGACGCCGACATGGACTGCACGGCATTTATTGCGCGTTCAGCCTCGGGCGAGGTGCATATTAGCGACGAACTCGAGCCGCTATGGTCGCCTGTGGACCTGTTGCCAGTCGATCAGATGTGGCAAGACTCCAGCATGTGGCTACGTCAACTGGCCGCAGGCCAGCGGTTCACGGCGACTATCGTTTTAGCTACCGATAATGCGTCGGTACGATCAATCGATATTGAAGCGTGGGATTAGCTCTGGTTATTTGTTTGCGCTGTCCTCTTCGAACATCAACAAATCGCCTGGCTGGCATTCCAATTCACGGCACAATGCTTCTAATGTGCTGAATCTGACGGCTTTAGCCCGGCCGTTTTTCAGCACTGCAAGATTCGCCGGAGTGATGCCGATTTTCTCCGATAGCTCGCCCACCCCCATTTTTCGCTTGGCCAGCATGACATCGATCTCAACACGGATTCCCACTAGATCACGCCACCCAATTCGTCGCGAAGTTCGGCAGCTTGCGCCTGGGTCATCGCTGCTTGTTCCAGCAGCTGCCGCAAGACGAGCACGATGATGCTGATGCCGATCATCAGCAATCCAGCGCCGCCGACGAGGAGAACTGCTCCCGGTGCGATTTCGGTGCTGGCCGCGAAGATGACGCCCAATGCCAGTGTGGCCACCGAGCCGATGGCAAAGGCGATGATGATTGGCGTGACAAAACCCAGCGATGCGGGGTCGAAAACTGTTCCTCGCTTAACCCTGGTCGCTAGTTTCCAAACGCAGTAGACGCAGGTTTCAATATTGAGTCCGGCCACGAAGAGGTAGCCGAGGAACGAGGCCTGATAGAACTTATCGGTCCCGTTCTCGGGTGCTTCGTGAATCAAGATCATCGGGATCATGAATAGCTGCACGAAAAGTGTGCCAGCCAGAATTAGGGCCAAAACTACCTTGAGGCCGACAATGCTGAATTTTCCCATAGCGCAAGCTCTTATCGTTCTTCGAAATGTTTCTATCGTTAAACGATAGGTTTCTGGTTTCGAAACCGCAAGTTTGCTTTCCGAGTCATGCCGGTGCCAACGGCCGGAAAATGACGATGGCCACGGGACCGACAGGTAGCTGCCGGCCGCGTGGCCATCGTTGATTGCTGAACGCGTATTACAGTGCGCGTTGCTCTGAGCCGTTGTAGGCAGAGAGTGGGCGGATCAGCGCATTTGCCGCGCGCTGTTCGAAGATGTGGCTCGTCCAGCCGGTAATGCGAGCAGCGATGAAGATCGGTGTGAACATCTCGGTGTCGAAGCCCATCAGGTGGTAGGTCGGACCAGCCGGGTAATCCAGGTTTGGCTTGATGGACTTCGCTTCGTCCATGGCAGCTTCCAGCCCGTCATACAGCCCCAGCATCTCGTGGCGGCCATAATGCTCGATCATCCGATCTAAAGCGGCTTTCATGGTCGGCACGCGGGAGTCGCCGTGCTTGTACACGCGGTGTCCGAAGCCCATGACTTTCTTCTTGGCAGCCAACGCTTCTTCCATCCATGCCTTGGCGCGCTTTGCCGCGTCTTCGCGGGATTCGTCCTTGTTGATGCCGATCTCGGTGAAGGTGTGCATCACCGCTTCGTTGGCACCGCCATGCAATGGGCCCTTCAAAGCTCCGATGGCGCCGGTGACCGCCGAGTGCAGATCCGACAGGGTTGAGGTGATCACACGGGCGGTGAAGGTCGAGGCATTGAACGAGTGCTCGGCGTAGAGCACCATCGAGACGCGGAATGCATCAACCACTTCTGGGGCAGCTTCTTCGCCGAACGTCATCCACAGGAAGTTGGAGGAATAGTCCAAGTCTTCGCGGGGAGCGACGACGTCCAGTCCGCGGCGACGGCGCTGATCGTAAGCGACGACAGCCGGGAATGCTGCAAAGAGCTCCTTTGCCTTGAGCAGCTCGGCTTCGGGGGAGGAATTCTCGGCTTCAGGGTGGTTTGCGCCGATCACCGAGACCGCGGTGCGTCCAACGTCCATCGGGTGGCAGTCGGTGGGGAGCAAGTCGATCGCGGCCTTGACTCGGGGATCCAAGGCCCGGTTGGCTCGTTCAAAGGCGGTGAACTCGGTGAGTTCGCTTTGGGTCGGCAGCTCGCCCGTCCACAGCAGCAGCGCGACTTCTTCGAACGACTTGCTGGCCGCTAGATCCTGGACCGGGTAGCCGCGGTACAGCAGCGAGTTGGTTTCCGGGTTGACCTTGGAGACGGCGGTGTAGTCAACGACGACGCCTGCCAGGCCTTTTTTGATTTCCTCGGTGGTAGTCATTCTTGCTCCTCTTCATTGCCGGAGAACTAATGCATTGGGGGTGCGCCGGCCGGGCGGGCCGACCGGCGCACGGGGGTACTAATCTCGCGAGAACCTAGAGGTTCGCGCTATTGGAATCAATGTCCAAGGTAGGGACCTGGAAATTGAAAATTCCGGTATCAAAGCGGTTGTAGGCTTCGTAGTCCACGAGCTCGTAGAGACGTGACCTGGTTAACATGTTATCCACCTCGCGCTGCTGGGTGCCATCTTCGCTGATTGCATCCAGCACACGTTCGGCCGCGCCCATGGCGCTGCGAAGCAAGGTGACCGGGTAGATGATCAACGCGACACCGGCGTCGGCCAGTTCCTGGCGGTTGAACAATTCGGACTTGCCGAACTCGGTCATATTCGCCAGTACCGGCACGTCCACCGCGTTGCAGACGGCCTCGAACTCGGCGACGTTCTTCATCGCTTCGGGGAAGATCGCATCGGCGCCGGCATCCACCATGGCCTTGGCCCGGTCGATCGCAGCGTCCAGGCCTTCCACCGCGCGGATGTCGGTGCGAGCCATGATCAGGAAGTTCTCATCGATTCGCGCGTCAGCGGCGGCAGCGATGCGCTTGAGCATGGTGTCGGTATCCACCACATTCTTGCCATCCAGGTGGCCGCAGCGCTTCGGGTTGAATTGGTCCTCGATATGGCAGCCAGCCAGCCCAGCGTATTCCAGCTCCTGGATGGTGCGGGCAACGTTCATCGGTTCGCCGAAGCCGGTGTCGGCATCCACGATCGCCGGCAGGTCGGACATGCGGGCGATCTGCCCGGCACGCGTGGCCACCTCGGTCAGCGAGGTCAGCCCGATGTCGGGCAGGCCCAGATCGTTGGCGAGCACTGCGCCGGAGATGTAGATGCCGTCGAACTGCTTCTCGCTGATCAGCTTGGCCGAGAGCGGGTTGAAAGCTCCGGGGAACTGGCGGGCGGCACCCGGGGTGAGCATTTCGCGTAGCGCTTGGCGCTTCGCTGCTGGAGTCTTGGTTGAGTACAACATGTTAGAACAGGCCCTTCGGTGCGGCCGCAGGATCGATAACGCCGGCTGCGGCAACGATGTTCAGCTGGTCCAATTCGCCGGCGGCGAGGTTTTCCAGGTTTTCGGCGGCCGCGATGAAGCGGTTGATTTCAGCGTCGTCCACCAGGCCGGTGGCCAGGGTGCGGAACTTGTTGATGTACTGTTCGCGGGCGAAGGGACGTGCGCCCAGCGGATGCGCGTCGGCCACGGCGATCTCGTCGGTGATCACGGTGCCGTCGGTCAAGGTGATTTCCACCGAGCCACCGAAGGCCTTCTCCGCGATGTCCAGCGAGTGGTAGCGGCGGGTCCACTCCGGGTCTTCCTCGGTGGTGACCTTGTGCCACAGCTCAACGGTGTCGGCACGGCCTGCACGCTCTGGCGAATAGGAATCCACGTGATGCCATGCGCCGTCCTGCAATGCAACGGTGAAGATATATGGAATCGAGTGGTCCAGGGTTTCGCGGCTAGCGGTTGGATCGTACTTCTGCGGATCGTTGGCGCCGGAGCCGATGACGTAGTGGGTGTGGTGGCTGGTCTTGATCAGCACCGAGGCCACGTTCTTCGGATCGGCGGCTTCCGGGTGCTCGCCGTGCAGCTTGCGAGCCAGGTCGATCCAGGCCTGGGCCTGGTATTCGGCCGAGTGTTCCTTGGTGTAGGTGTCCAGGATGGCGCGCTTGGCTTCGCCGGCCTCTGGCAGCGGAACCTCGTAGGCGGCGTCCTTGCCGTCGAGCATCCATGCGATCACGCCGTCTTCGCCTTCGTAGATCGGCACTGGGGAGGTCTGGCCGCGCATGGCGCGGTCGGCTGCTTCGACGGCCATCTTGCCGGCGAAGGCCGGGGCATGGGCCTTCCAGGTGGAGATTTCGCCCTTGCGCGACTGGCGGGTGGCGGTGGTGGTGTGCAGCCCCTGGCCAACAGCCTGGAAGATGGTCTCGATGTCCAGGCCCAGCAGGGTGCCGATGCCGGCCGAGGCCGATGGGCCCAGGTGGGCTACGTGGTCGATCTTGTGCTTGTGCAGGCAGATGGCCTTGACAAGGTCCACCTGGATTTCGTAGCCGGTGGCGATGCCACGGATCAAATCCTTGCCGGAAGCTCCGGTGTGCTGGGCGACGGCCAGGATCGGCGGGATGTTATCGCCCGGGTGGGAGTATTCGGCGGCCAGGAAGGTGTCGTGGTAGTCCAGTTCGCGCACTGCCACGCCGTTGGCCCAGGCGGCCCATTCGGGGGAGACTTTTTCGGTGATGCCAAAGACCGAGGCGCCGGATCCGCCGGTGGATGGCGCGTGGGTCAGTGCCTGTGCCCGGGCGGCGATGATGGGTCCGCGGTTCAGCGACGCGATGGCCACCGAAGCGTTGTCGATGATGCGGTTGATGATCATGTCGGTCACTTCGGCGGTGACCTCTACCGGGTCGGCGGCGACGGCGGCGATCTTATGTGCCAGCTGGTCTTCGCGGGCCAGGTTTTCCTCGGAGCGGTATACGCGTACAGGGTGCTTGATCATAATCATTGCCTTTCTGATCCGACCGCATGGGCCATGATGTGGGTGAAGGATTGGTGCAGATGAACTGTGGTGGCTGCCGAGGCAACCTCGGGATTCCCGCTGGCAATCGCCCGCGCTATGGCGGCGTGTTCGCCGGCGGAGGCCTTGAGCCGTTCGGGGTTGTCCTTGGCCATGCGTCTCACCCTTTGCAGGTGGACCCGCAGGGTCCTCAGTGCGTTGGACAGGTATTTGTTGTTCGCTGCTTCGTCGACGGAATCGTCGAGCAGCTGCACTAGCTGGTAGTACGCCTCGCGGGTTCCCGGGATCTCGACCTCGTGGGCGGCATCCTCGAAACGCTGCGCCAGCTCTGCGAAGCTTGCGCGTTGCGCTGAACCGGCCGCTTGCCGAGCGCTGGCGCATTCCAGCGCCACGCGCAGGACGAACAGGTCTTCCACGTGGTCTTCGCTGACCTCCGAGACGACCGTGCCGCGTCCGCGTTGCTGTACTGCCAGTCCGTCAGCAACCAGTCGCCCCAGCGCTTCGCGAACGGGCGTCCGCGATACTCCCAGGCGTTCTGACTGCTCAACTTCGGCAAGTACGGTACCCGGAGCCAAGCGCCATTCGACAATGTCGGCGCGAAGGCTCTCGTAAACCTTGTCGCTTGCTCTCATGCTGCAATTGTATACACAGAACTAACAAAAATGGGAGTTCGGGTAAAAAATCCGCAGAAATTTTCAATTTATGTATACACAGACCTTGCGGTGATGTGATTGCCCTCATAAAGTTGAAGCAGAGGACGACCTCAGTCACCACGCAGATGCCGGGTAATGATGCCCGGTGTCAGGAGGAAAGAACAATGGCACAGGAATACCGTCGGGCCTTTGCCCAAGCCACCAATGACCCCGCTGCTTTCTGGATGCAAGCGGCCCAGGATCTCCAATGGGACGTTGTTCCGCAGACGGCCATCGACGACTCGCGCAAGCCGCTGTATTCATGGTTCCCCGACGGGAAGCTCAACCTTTCGGTCAACGCGCTCGATCGCCACGTCGCCGCAGGCCGCGGGGAGAGCACCGCGCTGATCTACGATTCCGCCATGCTCGGCAGCGTCGAATCGTACACGTATGCCCAGCTGCTCAGCGAAGTCGAGACCTTCGCTGGCGTGCTGGCCGGACGCGGTGTCACGACGGGGGACCGGGTGCTGATCTACCTGCCGATGATCCCGCAAGCCGTGATCGCGATGCTTGCCTGCGCTCGGCTTGGTGCTGTGCATTCGGTGGTCTTCGGCGGCTTCGCGCCCAAGGAGCTGGCGGCCCGGATTACCGACTGCGCACCGGTGGCTGTGGTGACCGCATCGGGCGGAATCGAACCAAGCCGACGCATCGAATACCTGCCAGCGGTGGCTGAAGCCCTGTCCGTGGCCGAACTGGCAGTCAAAGACGTGATCGTGGCCCGCCGCGATGGGTTCGAGCATGAGGTCAGCGAATACCGGAATCAGCCGATCAACGGCCAGGAGATCAACTGGCTGGACTGGGAGGAACAAGCCCGGCAGGCAACTCCGGCCGACGCGATCTCCGTGCCATCAACGCATCCGCTCTACGTGTTGTACACCTCGGGCACGACCGGGGCGCCCAAGGGCGTAGTGCGCGATACCGGAGGCTATGGCACGGCCCTGCAATACTCCATGAACGCGATCTACGACGTGCACCCTGGGGACACCATGTTCACCGCCTCCGACGTGGGTTGGGTTGTCGGACACTCCTACATCGTCTACGCGCCCCTGATCGCCGGCGCCACCACGGTGCTTTATGAGGGCAAGCCGGTGGGCACGCCGGATGCCGGTGTTTTCGGCCGGATCATCGAGGACCACAAGGTGACTACCATGTTCACCGCGCCGACGGCATTGCGAGCCGTGCGCAAGGCGGATCCGCAGGGAGCGATGATCGCCAGCCATGATTTGGGCAGCCTGCGGGCGCTGTTCGTGGCCGGCGAGCGCCTGGATCCGGACACCTTCCACTTTGCCTCCGATCTGTTGCAGATCCCGGTGGTCGACAATTGGTGGCAGACCGAGACCGGGTGGCCGATTGCCTCGAATCCGCTGGGATTGGAGTAGCTGCCGGCCAAGGCCGGGTCGCCGACCACGCCCGTGCCGGGATTTGCCGTTCAAATCCGCGACGCCCTGGGCGAGAGGGTGCCGGCGGGCCAGGAAGGCAATATCGTCGTGCAACTGCCGCTGCCGCCGGGGGCCTTGACCACCCTGTGGGGCAACGACCAGCGGTTCATCGATACCTATCTCACGCAGATCGAGGGCTGCTACCTGACTGGCGACTCGGGGTACCTGGACGAGGACGGGTACCTGTTCGTGATGGGGCGCACCGATGATGTCATTAACGTGTCCGGTCACCGGCTGTCCACCGGCGCGATGGAGCAGGTGCTGGCCAGCCATCCGGCGGTCGCCGAATGCGCGGTCATCGGCCTGGCCGATGCGCTCAAGGGGCAACGCGCCAGCGGCTACGTGGTCCTCAAATCCGGCGTGGACATCGACGAGAAATCGCTGGCCAAGGAGATTGTCGCCTTGGTGCGCAAGCATATTGGCGCGGTGGCGGACTTCCGCGAAGTCACTGTGGTCGCGGCCCTGCCCAAAACCCGTTCGGGAAAGATCCTGCGCAAGACAATGCGCCAGATCGCCGATGGAAAGGAATACACCGTTCCATCGACCATTGAGGACACCGCGGTGCTCGACGACCTGGTCCCGTTGCTGCGTCCGCAGGCGTAGAACTGCGAGCTAGCCGCGAGGGGCTGCCTGGTATTCATACTCCGGGCGGCCCCTTGTGCCGTGCCGTGGCTGTTTGAGAACAGCTTTGGATTCGAAGAGGTGCTCCAGGTATCGCCGTGCGGTCACCCGGGAAATGCCCAGTTCCTCGCCCAGCTCGGTGGCCGAGAGACAGCGTTCGGGCTGGCTGGCGAGGTGCTCGGTGATTTGTGCCAGGGTCTCGGGAATCAGCCCCTTGGGCAACGAAGCCGAGGCAGTCGAGGAGCGCAACGCGGAAAAGGCGGTGTCCAGAGCCGCCTGGCTGGTGTCCGGACCAGTTGACCGCATGGTGGCGATGAATTGCCGGTGGTTTTCGAGCTTCTCGCTGAACGCGGCAAAAGTGAAGGGCTTGATGAGGTACTGGGTGATCCCCGTGGCCACCGCAGAGCGGACCACTGCCAGGTCGCGGACCGCGGTGATCGCGATGATGTCGGTGGTCAATCCCAATCCCCGCATCCTCTTGGCCACATCGATGCCGTGCAGATCGGGCAAAGTCATGTCAAGGAGTACCAGGTCAAAGGGCGTTCCAGTGTTCCGGGCCCGGGAGAGCAGCGATAGTGCCTCCTGGCCGTTGGCGGCGATCGCGCCGGTGGTGAACCCGGGAACCCGGTTCACGTACTTGGCATGGGATGCGGCGGTCTCGGGTTCATCGTCCACCACAAGCACAACGATGTTCTCGTGTTTTGCTGCTGATGCCGGCGGGAGCACGCGGGGATCTGTCATGGAAGTCTCCTGGGCTGGTGGCCGGTCTCTAGCGGAAGGGCCACGGTGAAGATCGCCCCTGCATCATTGTCAACATTCATTGTGCCACCTAGGCGCAGTACCGCCTGCTGCACCAGCGCCAGGCCCAGCCCGCGAGGCTGCGACCCCTTTTTGGTACTCACCCCGAAACGCAGCAACTGATCGAGGAACTCCGGCTCGATCCCGGGCCCCGAATCGGCCACGGAGATGATCAGCTCATCGTGCGCCGCGGTCACTTCAACCCACACAGTGGCTTCCTGGGTGCCTGCCGAGACATCCAAGGCGTTATCCAGCAGGTTGCCGACAATGGTGACGATATCGCTGGCTGCCACCGCATCAGCTGGAATGACTCCCTGTGCGGTGATGTCCAGTTTCACACCGCGTTCGTGGGCCTGCGCGGTCTTGGCTACCAGCAGGCTGGAAAGATAAGCGTCGTCGATGGAGTGCACGATGGCATCGGTGAGCTTCTGCGAATGCTGGCGGTCATCCACAGCGAAGGCCAGGGCCCTTTCGCTCTGGCCGTTTTCGATCAACGTGGCGATGGTGTGCAGCCGGTTGGCGTGTTCGTGGGTTTGCGCTCGCAGGGCGGTGGAGAAGGTCTTCAGCGATTGCACTTCGCCGGCCAGTTCCTGCACCTCGGTCAGGTCCCTCAGCGTCATGACCTGGCCGGTGAGCGGCTGAACGCCGAGCCAGCGCAGGGGAGCGCCGCCTCGCCGGGGCAGTCCTGCATTGGTGAGCCGTGCCGGGCCTTGGGAGATGGATAGCACGGTGCGGGCGCCGAGATGGATTTCATCCTTGCAGCTGCGGCCCGTGGCCATGAGCGTGCGCAGGGTTTCGGGCATATGCACCTGATCGAGGCCTAGCCCTTGAGCCGGCACTTCCTCGGGAAGATCCAGCAGCCTGGCGGCTTCCTGGTTGTAGAGCACTATGCGGTGCCGCCGATCAAGCAGCACCAGCCCTTCGCGCACCGAGTGCAGCGCGGAGAAATAGAAGGCGTAGAGCCGGCGTAGGCCATGCGGGCCGAAGCCCAGGGTCGCCTGGTTGACATAGCGTGAGAACGACCATGAGGTGAAGCCCGCCAGGAGCAGGGCCAACGCGGAAACCAACAGGATCTGGGGCAGTTCGCTGCGGTAGATCGACTGCAGGTTTTCCAGGGTGATGCCGGTGGCCACGAGCCCGACAAGTTTTCCGTCGTGATAGACCGGGGCAATGGTGCGCACCGATCGGCCCAGGGTGCCTAGTGCCACCTCGTTGTAGGTCTCGCCGGCCAGGGCCTGCGCGGTGGAACCGGCGTACTCCTGGCCGATGCGTTCGGGATTGGGGTGGGTGACGCGCACGGTATCCGGGGTCATGATCGATATGAAATCGATTCCTTGGCCGCGATCCAGGATCTTGTTGGTGTAGGGCTGGAGCAGCTCTGAAGGATTGTCGCCGGCCAGCGCGTTGCCGACAAACGGGTCGTTGGCCAGGGTGATCGAGATCGTGGCAACGGTGGCCTGCTTGTCATCGAGGATGACCCGGGCCTGCTGCTGGTAGGTGGAGACCGCCATGCCGATGACGACCAAGATGACCACGAGCATCTGCGCAGCGAAGATCAGCACCGCGAAAGACCAGCCGTTTCGGCTCAGCGGAGCGGGGATGGCGTCGCCCTGAGCCTGTCGGCCCGAGGATAAATCGGTGAAATGATCCGTCATGTCGCGCTCCTCCTCTTGCAATGTCTTCCTTTAGAGTGCTATCGCGTGACCAATATGAACGCAATAGAGATGCACATCACTTAGGCGCGCACCATTGAACAGAACGATTCTACGTAATACCGGCTTGGCAAGGACGCCAGGGGCGGTTGCAGGCACTTTTCAAGGGTAGGACTAAGCACATGACTGTCACTGACGACATGAAGCCGGGCGGCAACGGAGCCCAGGCCGGAACGAAGAAAAAAGATAAAACCCACTGGCTCTACATCATGGTGATTGCCGCCGTTGTTCTCGGCGCAGTCATCGGCCTGGTGGCTCCCGAGGTCGGCAAGTCGCTGAAGCCTCTGGGCACCGCCTTCGTGGCCTTGATCAAGATGATCATCGCACCGGTGATCTTCTGCACCATTGTTCTGGGCATCGGCTCGGTGGCCAAGGCCGCTACCGTTGGCAAGGTCGGCGGCTTGGCGCTGCTGTACTTCGTGACCATGTCGACCTTCGCTCTGGCCATCGGCCTGATCGTCGGCAATATCATCCACCCGGGTGACGGCCTGCAGCTCAAGCCATACGAAGCTGCCAGCGGTTCGGACTCGAACGCCACCGTGGACTTCCTGATGTCGCTGATCCCAGGCGACCTGCCGGTACTGCCGACCCTGGTGGTCGCGCTGCTTGTCGGCTTCGCGCTGCAGGGCATGGGCAAGGCCGGCGAGCCAGTACTGGTCGGCATCCAGCACATCCAGAAGGTCGTCTTCCGCATCATGATGATGATCATGTGGGTTGCGCCTATTGGCGCTTTTGGCGCCATCGCCGCCGTCGTTGGCGCGACCGGCTGGGCTGCCATCGGTTCGATGGCGATCCTCATGGGTGCGTTCTACCTGACTTGTGCGCTGTTCATCGTCATCATCCTCGGCACCCTGTTGCGCGTGGTGACCGGACTGAACATCTTCCTGCTGCTCAAGTACCTCGCCCGCGAATACCTGCTGATCTTCTCCACCTCGTCCTCCGAGTCGGCATTGCCGCGACTGATCGCCAAGATGGAGCACGCTGGCGTGTCAAAGCCTGTTGTTGGTATCACCGTTCCTACCGGTTACTCCTTCAACCTTGATGGCACCGCGATCTACCTGACCATGTCAGCATTGTTCGTTTCCACCGCTATGGGCATGCCAATGAACCTCGGTGAGCAGATCGGCCTGTTGGTCTTCATGATCATTGCTTCCAAGGGCGCCGCCGGTGTGACTGGCGCGGGCTTGGCCACCTTGGCCGCAGGCCTGCAGGCGCACCGTCCCGAGCTGCTCGACGGCATGGGTGTGATCGTGGGTATCGACAAGTTCATGTCCGAGGCCCGCGCGTTGACCAACTTCACCGGCAACGCGGTGGCCACCTTGCTGATCGGCAAGTGGACCAAGGAAATCGACCTGGATCAGGCCAAGGCCGCGCTGTCCGGATCGCGTCCGTTCGACGAGACCAGCGTCGAAGGCCACTAACCGCATCACCTGAAAAATCCGTTATCCGCATTGTGCGGGTAACGGATTTTTTGTGTCCTGCGGGCCCCTGCGAAGATTGCAGGAAGCTGATGCCAAACCTATGAAGGAGACATGCTTGATGGGTAGCGCGGTTCGAGTGTGTTTTGTCGGGGACTCCTTTGTCGCCGGTGTCGGCGACGAATCCCACCGCGGGTGGGCGGGGCGTCTGATTTCCCGAGCGATCGAACGCGGTTACCGGCTCACGGGCTATAACCTCGGGATCCGTGGTGACACCAGCGCCTTGATCGGCCAGCGGTTTGTCAGTGAATGCGAACCCCGGCTGGCACCGGGGGACTACGCGGTCGGCGTGGTGTTCTCATTCGGGGTCAACGACGTCATCCGGCGCGGCGGGCAGCCCAGGGTGGCACCGAGACAGCGCGTGGAGAACCTGGATGCGCTCATCGATGAGGCGCGGCAACGAGATTGGCCGGTGCTGATGATCGGCCCGCCGCCGATCAGCGACGACGAGCTCAACGGCGAACTTCGGGAGTTGGATGCGCAGTTGCTAGAACGGTGCCGGGCGCGCAGCGTGCCGTACTTGAGCGTCTTCTGGCCGCTGGTCGCTGACGCGCAGTGGCGAAGCGAAGTGGCTGCCGATGACGGGGCCCACCCGAGGGGCAGTGGCTATGAGCTGCTGGCGGAGCTTGTTGATGAAGGCTGGGCGAGCTGGCTGCAGAATATTTGCGGCTAGGATCGAGCCATGAATGAAGACGCCCTGGGGGACAGTGCCCGACGAGAACTCACCGAAACCGAGAAGCAGCTCGTGGAATTGGCTCGAACGACTATTGATGCTTCCACCGATGCGGACGCTGGCGGAGACGGGGCGCACACCATGGGCTGCGCGCTGCTCGATGCCTCCGGAAGCCTGCATGTCGGCGTGAACTTTTATCACTTCACTGGCGGCCCCTGCGCGGAGCTTGTGGCTCTGGCCGCGGCTCGGACGGCCGGAGCCCGTGAGCCGCAGGTGATCGTGGCGGTGGGCAATAGGGGACGGGGGATCAAGAATCCTTGCGGCCGTTGCCGGCAGGTCATGGCCGATGCCTATCCGCAGCTTCGCGTTATCGTCGATACGCCGGACGGGGCGTGCACCGTGGGAATCCGCGAGTTGCTGCCACTGGGATTTGATTGGGCAGCTGAACAGAATTAGCCGATCCGACGGGTCAGTGGACGTTCAGCTCGCATACAACATTTGAGTTAAGGTTCAAGGTAAAGGCTCGCCGTGCCGGACCCTAAAAAGCCCGGTTCTTTTGTTCCGCCCGATAACCTTGAATTGAGCTTACAGCTCGAAGGATTTAGTTCGATCGAACGGGAAGTGTGGTTAACCCATCGTGAGCGAGGAACAGGGAAGCAAGCACCGCGGCGCAGGGATGCTCAAGGAGCCCCGCCCGGTGGGTCCGACCGGTAAGCCGTTGACAGAATTCCCGGTGCCAGCCCCACTGCCATCGCATGGCCCGGCCCGCGTGATCGCCATGGTGAACCAGAAGGGTGGAGTGGGCAAGACGACCTCCACCATCAACCTGGCCGCCGCGCTCGCCGAATACGGGCGCAAGGTGCTGCTGGTGGACTTCGACCCGCAGGGCGCGCTTTCCGCAGGCTTCGGCACCAACCCGCACGAAATGGACATCACCGTTTACAACGTGCTGATGGACCGGCAGGTGAAGATCACCGATGCGATCCTGCACACCGATGTGGAGAACATCGATCTGCTGCCGGCCAACATCGATCTGTCCGCCGCCGAAGTGCAGCTGGTCAACGAGGTCGCCCGCGAGCAGGTGCTCGAACGCGCGCTGCGCCACGTGATCGACGACTACGATGTGGTGCTGATCGACTGCCAGCCATCATTGGGCCTGTTGACCATCAACGCGCTCACTGCGGCCCATGGCGTGATCATCCCATTGACCGCAGAGTTCTTCGCCCTGCGTGCCGTGGCATTGCTGATGGAGACCATCGACAAGGTCAAGGACCGGCTGAACCAGGTCCTGGAGCTTGATGGCGTAGTGGCCACCATGTACGACGCCCGCACGCTGCACAGCCGCGAAGTGATCACCCGCTTGGATGAAGCCTTCGGGGACAAGCTCTTCGAGACGGTCATTAAGCGCACCATCAAATTCGCCGATGCGAACGTCGCGGCCGAACCGATTACCAGCTATGCGGCGAACCATCCCGGCGCCGAGGCCTACCGCAATCTGGCGCGCGAACTGATTTGGCGTGGTGGCGCCCCGTAATGAGCACAGCGCTCACCGAGCAAACCGCCAACGATTCCACACCGCCAGCTGAGGCTGAACAGGAATCGTCTGGCGGTTTTCGCCTTGCCCTGGAGAATTTCAACGGGCCCTTCGACCTCCTGCTGCACCTGATCACCCAGCGCGAGTTGGACATCACCGAGGTGGCGCTGGCTGAAGTGACCGATGAATTCATCGCCTATCTGCGTGAGCTCCAAGCCAGCTTGGCCGAAGGCAACGACGGGATGAAGGTCCTGGATGAGACTACTGAGTTCCTGGTGGTCGCTTCCACTTTGCTGGATCTGAAGGCGGCGCGATTGCTGCCCCGCGGCGAAATGGCCGACGAGGAGGACTTCGAGCTGCTTGAGGCCCGCGATCTGCTCTTTGCCCGGTTGCTGCAGTACAAGGCCTTCAAGCAGGCCGCGGAATTCCTGGGCGAGCGCTATGAGATCGAAGGCTCGCGCCATCCTCGCGAGGTGTCGCTGGAGCCCCAGTTCGCTTCGCTGCTCCCCGAATTGATTTTCACCATCGGACCCGACGCACTGGCGGCGCTGGCTGCCAAAGCCCTGGCGCCCAAGGCCGAGCCGATCACCGAAGTGGGGATCGGGCACCTGCATGGAGCCAACGTCACCATCGCCGAGGAAGCCGAGGCCATCACCGCGCTGCTCCAGGCGCGCGGCCCGCTGGACTTCCGCGAAGTGGTTGCTGACGCTTCGGCGCATCTGGTGGTCGTGGTGCGTTTTCTGGCATTGTTGGAGATGTTCCGGCAGCGCGCGATCAGCTTCGAGCAGGAGGATCCGCTCGGTCCGTTGCGGATCAGCCTGGCTTCGGAATCCTCCTTCGACGCCGAAGCAGTGCAAGACGAGTATGAGGGAAGCGGGGGTGAGCTGAATCATGAGTGAGATTGCACCCATTGACCAGCTGCCAGGAGGCCTGGAATCGGGCCTCGAAGCGGTGCTGATGGTGGCCGACATCCCCGTCAGCTCGGCGCGTTTGGCCGAAATCTTCCAGGTGCCCACCGCGCGGGTTGCCGAAGCTTTGGAGAAGTTGGCGACCGAGTATGATGGAAAGGATCGCCCGCGCGGATTTGAACTGCGTCGTGTCGCCTCCGGGTGGCGTTTCTATACGCGCAGCGATTACGCCGATTTCGTCTCCAGCTTTGTGCTCGACGGGCAGAGCGCGCGCTTGTCGCAGGCCGCCTTGGAAACCCTGGCTGTCATCGCTTACCGACAGCCGGTCTCGCGTGGACGTATTTCGGCGATTCGAGGTGTAAACGTCGATTCTGTGGTGCGCACATTGCTCACCCGCGGATTGATCACGGAGTATCCGGAAACTGGCGATGGCGGTGCAACGCTGTACCAGACCACCGAATACTTCCTGGAACGACTGGGATTGGGCTCGCTAGATGAGTTGCCTGCGCTATCCCCGTATCTTCCTGGGGTGGCCGATCTTGAATCGCTCGATTCGGCAACCTACGACGACTAAGTAGCAGCCAGCTGGCGGCTACAACGGACTAACCACGCGTGAAGCCCCCAATCCATGGGCCCGCGCAGTGAAACGCAACAGCAAGGGACACAGCGAAGCATGAGCAGGGGATCATCCTCCGGCCGCACACCACGCGGCAACAATTCCAACTTCGGCGGCAAGCCGGCAGGCGGCCGCGGCAAGGCGCAGGGCGGCAAGTCCTTCGGCGAGAAGCCATACGACAAGACCGCCAAGCCAGGAGCCAAGTCGGGTTCGGCCAAGTCGAACTCGGCCAAGCGCAACACCTCCGCCGTGCGCAAGAACTCCGAGCGCGCCTTCGGCAAGGAGCGCTTCGGCAATTCTGTGCCGACCAACTACGCCCGTCCAACCCAGCGCGCTCGCGCCCAGGCTCGCGCCGAGAACCAGGCGACCCGCGAGGCCAACGGTGAAATGCAAGACGGCATCCGCCTGCAAAAGGCCATGGCCAACGCAGGTGTCGCCTCGCGCCGCGTCTGCGAAGAGATGATCCTCGAAGGCCGCGTTGAGGTCAACGGCAGCCTCGTGGTCGAGCTGGGCACCCGCGTGGACCCGGCCAAGGATTCCATCCACGTTGATGGCATGCGCATCCAGATGAACCAGGCCAACCGCTACTACGTGTTCAACAAGCCGAAGCACGTGATGTGCACGATGGACGACCCGGAAGGCCGTCGCACCATCGCCGACTACTTCAAGAACGAGCACCACTCGCAGCGCCTGTTCCACGTTGGACGCCTGGACTACAAGACCGAGGGCGTGCTGATCCTGACCAACGACGGCGAGCTTGCCAACCGCCTGCAGCACCCGAAGTACGAAGTGCCCAAGACCTACCTGGTGCAGATCCCCGGCCCGCTGCCACGTGCAGTGAGCAACCAGCTGCGCGAAGGCATCAAGCTGGAAGACGGCTGGATCAAGGTTGATGACCTGAAGATCATCGCCACCACCCCGAAGAACGTCATGGTCGAGGTGACCCTGCACTCGGGCCGCAACCGCATCGTGCGCCGCATGTTCGACGCTGTCGGGCACCCGGTCCAGCGCCTGGTGCGCGTCGCCGTGGGACCGATCCTGCTGGGCGACCAGAAGCAGGGCACCATCCGCTCCCTGGGCAACCAGGAAGTCGGGCACCTGATGGCCTTGGTGGGGATGTAACCCATGGCGTCCTCTCACCTTGCCGGCCCGGTTCTGGTCATCGGCACCGGGTTGCTGGGCACCTCGGTGGGACTGGGCCTGCGCGCCAAAGGCGTGCCGGTCTACCTTTCCGATGTCTCGCCGACCGCCGCTGGCGTAGCGCAGGACATCGGAGCCGGCGTGCTGCTCGAACAGCGCGCCATCGCCCCGGAACTCGTGGTCATCGGCGCGCCGCCGGACGTCACCGCGAACCTGGTGGCCGACGCGCTCTTGGCGTACCCCAACGCCACCGTGGTGGACATCGCCAGCGTGAAGGGCTCGATCCTTTCCGCGGTCCTGGCAGATGAGCGTCTGAGCCCGGCCGAGACTTCCCGCTATGTGGGCACCCACCCCATGGCAGGTCGTGAAAAGTCGGGCCCGGCCGCCGCACGCGGCGAGCTGTTCACCTCCATGCCATGGGTGATCTGCGCTCATCAGGGGGCGGATCCGGCACGGGTGAAGGTCGCCGAATCCCTGGCGATCGACCTTGGCGCCACCATGCATCGCATGTCGGTCGCCGAACATGACCAGTCCGTGGCCCTGATCAGCCACTTCCCGCAGGCGGCCAGCTCGATGATCGCCTCGCGGCTGCTGAATGCCGAGGCCCATCAGCTGGCATTGGCCGGCAACGGGCTGCGGGATACCACGCGCATCGCGGCCAGCGACGAAAAGCTCTGGATCCAGATTTTCTCGCACAACGCCCAAGCGCTGGTGCCGATCTTGACCGGGATGAAAGAAGACCTGGACCGGTTGATCAACACCTTGAGCAACCCGCAGGGCCCTGGCGCGCTGCTGGACCTCTCGCAGCTGATGACCGAGGGCAACGCCGGCAAGGCGCGCATTCCGGGCAAGCACGGCGCCCCGCCTCAAGCCTTCGCGCTGGTCACGGTGCTGGTCGACGACCGCCCGGGACAGATCGCGCAACTGCTGGCCGACATTGGCGAGGCCGGCATTAATATTGAAGATTTGCGCATGGAGCACTCTGCCGGCCACCAGGTCGGCATGGTGGATGTTTCGGTGGTCCCCGGACGCCGCGACGAACTGATTGACGTATTGACTACGAACGGATGGAAAGTAGCCCAGTGAGCACCTTGAACAACGACCAGCTCGTCATCGCCATCGACGGCCCTAGCGGCTCTGGCAAGTCTTCGGTCTCCAAGGCCGTCGCCCGTGAATTGGGTGCCGCCTACCTGGATACCGGCGCGATGTACCGTGCCATCACCTACTCGGTGCTCGCCGATGGAACCGACCTGGCAGACGCCAGCGCGATCGCCCAGGCCGTGCGCGACGCACAGCTGGAGATCTCGGTGGACCCGGACGCCGAATTGGTGAAGATCGGTGGCGTCGATGTCACCAGCGCCATCCGCGAACCGCGCATTTCCGAGCAGGTTTCCACCGTGGCCACCAACCTGGATGCCCGCGCCGAACTGGTGCGCCGCCAGCAGGAAATCATCAACGCCAACGCGCGCATCGTGGCCGAAGGCCGCGACATCACCACCGTGGTGGCTCCGGATGCCGACGCCCGCATCCTGCTGACCGCTTCGGAAGAAGCGCGTTTGCGCCGCCGTGGCCTTCAGCTGGGCGGAACCCAGAACGACTCGCAGCTGGCCAACCAGGTGCTGGCCCGCGACGCCAAGGATTCTACCGTTGTGAACTTCACCCAGGCCGCCGATGGCGTGATGACCGTGGATTCCTCGGACCTGGATTTCGAGCAAACCATCAAGGCAGTGCTTGACGCAATCAGCACTGCAACGAAAAACTAGCCACAAGCTGGTGCCCATCCTCGGCGAGAGCCGATGAAGATTACGATCGCTGTGAAGGGAAAATCATGAGCGAGAACAACTCCACCCACGACGAGGAATACATCCCCGTTGGAGACGACGATATCGCCGAGCGCCTGGCCGAACTGAGCGAGGAAGAAGCCGCCATTCGCGCGCAGGCCCTGCTCAGCGGACTGGAAGATTACGAGCTGGACGAGGAAGACTCGGCCCTGCTCGCAGGTCTGGACGACTTTGATGACGACGACGCCGATGTGGTCATTCCACCGGTGTTGGCCGTGATCGGACGCCCCAACGTGGGCAAGTCCACTCTGGTCAACCGCATCCTGGGCCGTCGCGAAGCCGTGGTTGAGGACACCCCGGGTGTCACCCGCGACCGTGTGTCCTACTCGGCCGAGTGGATGGGCCGCCCCTTCACCATCGTTGATACCGGCGGCTGGGAGCACGACGCCCGGGGCATCCATGCCTCCGTGGCCGACCAGGCGGAGATCGCGGCAGACGTTGCCGACGCAATCCTCTTTGTCGTGGACTCCCACGTTGGCGCCACCGCCACCGACGAGGCCGTGGTGAAGATGTTGCGCAAGAAGGGCAAGCCGGTCTTCCTCGTGGCCAACAAGGTCGATGACTTCAACCAGGAAGCCGAAGCCGCCATGCTCTGGGGCCTGGGCTTCGGCCAGCCTTGGCCGGTCTCGGCCCTGCACGGCCGCGGCACCGCGGACCTGCTCGATGCCGTCATGGAGAAGCTGCCCGAGCACTCGGCATTCGGCGGCTTGATTCCATCCGGCGGTCCTCGCCGTATCGCCTTGATCGGTCGCCCGAACGTGGGCAAGTCCTCGCTGCTGAACAAGCTGGCTGGTTCCGAGCGCGTCGTCGTCGACGACTACGCTGGCACCACCCGCGACCCGGTGGACGAGCTGATCGAACTTGGCGGAAATGTCTGGCGCTTTGTTGATACCGCCGGTATCCGCCGCCGCCAGCACATGGCCGTGGGTTCGGACTACTACGCATCACTGCGCACCCAAAGCGCATTGGAAAAGGCGGAAGTGGCCGTCATCCTGCTGGCCGCGAATGAAGTGGTTTCCGAGCAGGACGTGCGTATCATCCAGTTGGCCATCGAAGCCGGCCGCGCCATGGTGATTGTCTACAACAAGTGGGATGAAGTCGACGAAGATCGTCGCTACTACCTGGACCAGGAGATCGAGCGCGACCTCGCGCACATCGAATGGGCGCCACGAGTGAATATTTCGGCCAAGACCGGATGGCATAAGGACAAGCTGGTTCCCGCGTTGAACACCGCGCTGGACTCGTGGGATAAGCGCATTCCCACCGGCAAGCTCAACGCCTTCCTCGGCGAACTCGTTGCAGCGCACCCGCACCCGGTGCGCGGCGGCAAGCAGCCACGTATCCTCTTCGGCACCCAGGCATCGGCTCGTCCGCCGCGCTTCGTGCTGTTCACCACCGGCTTCCTGGATCCTGGCTACCGCCGATTCATCACCCGCCGGCTGCGTGAGACCTTTGGTTTCGAGGGCACCCCGATTGAAGTTTCCATGCGAATCCGTGAACGTCGCGGCCGTAAGCGCTAGAGTTCGAAATTAGCCCTTCACTTGGTGTAGGGTAATAAAGGAGCTTTTGCAGACGGCACCCTTGGTTCTCACGACTTGGGGATAACGGCTGCGGAGGCATCGGGCTATGGCGCAGCTTGGTAGCGCGCCTCACTGGGGGTGAGGAGGCCGTGGGTTCAAATCCCGCTAGCCCGACCAGCTCGCACAACCCCGTCGAGATCACTCTCGGCGGGGTTTCGTGCTACCTAGGACAAGTTCGGAAGGGCGCCAGATGCAACGTCGGTTCTACCAGGTAGATGTTTTCAGCAGCACCGCCTACAAGGGCAATCCGCTGGGCGTGGTGCTCGATGGCGAAGAACTGGAAACTCCGGCGATGCAGGACTATTCGCTGTGGTCCAATCTCTCCGAGGTCACCTACGTCCTTCCTGCGACGGATCCAAAGGCGGACTTCCGGTTCCGTATTTTCGCTCGGCAGCATGAGTATCGGTTCGCGGGCCATCCAGCTCTGGGCACGGCCTGCGCGTGGCTGGAAGCCGGGGGAGTTCCGCGCGATCCGCGCCAACTCATTGTTGAATGCGACGCAGGTTTGGTTCCGATCAACATTGATCAGGACGTGCTCTCCTTCGCCTCGCCAGCGCCCCTGCGCACCGGACCGATCGATGCTGAAGAACTGGCGGAAATACTGGAGATCCTGGATATCGAACCATCTGTGATGATCGATGCCCAATGGGTCGACAACGGGCCGGGATGGGCAGCGATCCTCCTGGAGAACTCGGAACGGGTGTTGGACATTGTTCCCAGGATTCCCCAGCGCCCGGGCCGGTGGAAAATCGGCGTGATTGGCGCCTTGCCGCAAGAGCGGTGGCCCGAAAAATTCGAAGTCCGTGCACTGACCATAGAGGACGGGGCCTTGCGCGAGGACCCTGTGACCGGCAGCCTGAACGGTGCAGCGGCGCAGTGGCTGATCGATGCCGGATATGCAACCGCGCCTTTGACGAACCACCAGGGGACCAATGTCGGGCGCGACGGCCAGGTGCACATGAATCTTGTCGACGACAAGCTATGGGTCGGAGGGAATAGCACAATATTGATCAAGGGAACCATCGAGCTCTAGGCTAGGAAAATCTTGCGAGTCCCAGCCAACCGGCTTAGTCTTGAGAAATGGGCACGATAATTTCCGGGATCTATTTCCTCTAGGCAGCAAGCGGTTTCTCGCCGCTTCTTCTCCCTATACTCTTTTGCATCATTGTGATGCCCAATAATCGCCGCCTTTCGGAACTTTGCGAGAAAGACGCCCGGCGATAGGCAGGAAAATCCCATGACCCATTCCCATGATCAGCGCCCTTTGTCGCCTGAAAATCGTGAAAGTGCCCCTGACTATATTTGCTTGCTAGAAGACATCAGTGTCAGCTTCGCAGATCGTGACGTGCTCGTGCACTGCGACCTGACTATTTCCGGGCGGGAACGCCTGGCAGTGCTCGGCGACAACGGTTCGGGCAAGTCCACGCTGATGCGGGTGATCGCCGGGACACTGGAAACCGACGGCGGCCAACGGCACATGAATGCTCCGGGTGGCGTGGCTTATGCTGCGCAGAATCCGCGGTTTGCCGCCGGGATGAGCATTCAGCAGGTAATCGATTCCTATCATGCTCGTTTCCGCGAGCTGGAGACCCTGATGCGCATCATCAGCGGCAAGCTTCAAGCAGCCGAGGGTGCGGCAGCTGACCGCCTCATGGCCCAGCTTCAACAGGTGACCGACATTTACGAAGCTGCCGACGGTTATACCGTGGCGCAGCGGCTGGACAGCGCGCTGCAGCAACTGGGGCTGGGGGAGATGAACCGAGAGGCTGATGTCTCGCGGCTTTCCGGCGGCCAGCGGTCACGACTCGCCTTGGCATGTGTGCTGTGTTCCGGGGCGCAGCTTTTGCTTCTCGATGAACCGACCAACGATCTGGATGAAGCTGCTTTGGCTTGGCTGGAGAAGAGCGTGGACAAGCATCGTGGCGCTTTGGTTCTCATCACCCACGACCGCATGTTCCTCAAACGCTTTGCTCGATCAATCCTCGAAGTCCACGATGGGCAATTGAGCAGATACGGCAATGGCTATGACGGCTACCTCCATGCCAAAGAGCAGGAGCGGGCAGCAGCTGTGGAAGCCTACGACCTGTGGCTGGCAGAGATGGCGCATTCCAAGAAACTAGTCGAGAAGAACGCCGCGAGGGTAGCGGCCATTCCCCGAAAGCTGGAGATGGCCGGCTTCGGGCACGGCAATTTTCGTTCGCGTGAACGCAGCCATGGATCTACCTCCAAGATCCGCCAAGCCAAGTCCCGCATTGAAGAGCTGGAGTCCAACCCGGCGCCAAAGCCTGCCACGGAACTCGAGTTTTCCCTGCCAGCTGGCGCGGCCCTTCACGAATCGACTGAGCCCCTGATCCACGTTCAGAAGATCCGGCGCGAGCAACCTCCCAAGCTCAGCACGGGATCCTTCGAGGTCAAACTCGGCGAACGATGGCTGGTCACCGGGCCTAACGGGGCCGGTAAAAGCTCATTGCTCAAGATGCTCTCTGGAGAACTGGACTATGAAGGGGGCATCATTCAGCGAGCATCAGATTTGCGTTGCGCTTGGTTGCGGCAAGACCTTGGCGAGGTGACGGGCGATAGCTTGATTGAAGCTTTCGCACTGGCAACGGATCAATATATTGATGATGCTGCCGAAGTCCTGGCCAAGCTGGGCCTATTTGCGCCCGAAGACTTCTTGAGACATCCTCTGGCGCTTTCGGTAGGGCAACGTCGCAGGCTCGAACTGGCCATCGCGGTGAGTTCGCAAGCGCATGTGCTGTTCCTCGATGAGCCAACCAACCACATCTCGCCGGCATTAGTTGAACAGCTTGAAGACGCGCTGGAGGATTTCCCCGGAACCGTGGTCACAGTAAGCCATGACCGCATATGGCAACAGAAGCTGAAGGAGCATCCGGGCCTGCAGCGTTTGCATGTGCGTGACGGGTCAGTCCAGGTCGTGCGCTAGTCCATCTGAGTCGTTCTTCTACAATCTTGCACAGGCGAAGCGCAGTCTATTATCGGCATCATTGCCCCGGCAGCCATCGATGGTTTGCCGGGGCTTTCTTGCGCCCGGAAATAGCAGGTATCTGCTGTACCACCAGTCGTCTTGTGCCTGAGCTCACAGATTATATATGATTGGTGTGCGATAAAAGATTATAGTGTTCGTTTATAGAACTTTGATCAAGAAGTTTAGTGGCACTGTCAGAGAATTGGGGAATGGAACAATGCAGTTTCACCACAACGGATATGTTTCCGCTGATCCACGTGTTCAGCCCGCTGCCGGTACCGGGATAGACCGTCCCACTGATCTGCCGGAACAAATGGACGTGTTGATTGTCGGAACCGGTCCTGCAGGCATCATCGCTGCAGCCCAGCTCTCACAGTTCCCTCAAGTCCATACCCGGATTATCGATCGGCGACCCGGGCGCCTGGAAATCGGGCAAGCTGACGGTATCCAGTCCCGAACGGTGGAGACATTCCAGGCATTCGGCTTTGCCGAGCGCATCACTTCAGAGGCCTACATCATCAAGGAGACCACCTTCTGGAATCCGGAACCGCAGAACCCTGATCGCATTATCCGCACCGATCGAACCCCGGATGATCCCACCGGCGTCAGCGAATTCCCTCACCTCGTTGTCAACCAAGCCCGCGTGATCGATTACTTCGCCGAGTATGCCTACAACTCTCCAACACGCCTTGCTCCAGATTTCGGCTGGGACTTCCAGGGTCTAGTGGTGGAGGAAAACCATGAATACCCCGTGAAGGTAACCCTGCTGGGCTGCGGCGACGATAACCAGGGCCTTGAGCGGGTCGTGCGTGCCAAATATGTTGTTGGCGCCGACGGAGCACGCAGCAGAGTCCGCCGTTCCATCGGAGCCAAGCTATCTGGCGATAAGGCGAATCACGCATGGGGCGTGATGGACACTTTGGCGCTCACGGATTTCCCCGACGTGCGCACCAAATGCGCGATCCACTCGCAGGCTGGATCAATTCTGCTGATCCCTCGCGAGGGTGGCCAGCTCTTCCGGCTCTATGTGGATCTGGGCGAAGTGCCCGAGAACGACAACGGCAAAGTTCGCCAGACGCCGCTGGAAGAAATCATCGAACGCGCCAAGGCGATCCTCAACCCATACTCCCTGGACGTTAAGGACGTGGCGTGGCACAGCGTCTACGAGGTCGGGCACCGCTTGGCAGATCGCTTCGACGACGTAGCCGTTGAAGAGATCGGTAAACGCGATCCACGCGTATTCATCACCGGCGATGCCTGCCACACGCACTCGGCCAAGGCAGGACAGGGGATGAATGTTTCGATGCAGGACGGCTTTAACCTGGCATGGAAGCTCGGGTACGTCCTGTCCGGAAGAGCCCCGCAGAGCCTGCTGCGCACCTATTCGGCTGAACGAAAAGTCATCGCCAAGGACCTTATCGATTTTGACAAGCAGTGGTCCTCCATCATGGCCGCAACGCCCGAGGCCTTGGAAGGGCAGGAAGGCGTCGCGCAGTTCTACGTGCGCACCGCTGAATTCCCGGCCGGATTCATGACCGAATACGCCACTTCAGAACTCACCGCCGATCAAGCGCATCAGGGCCTGGCCGCCGGCTTCCCGATTGGAAAGCGGTTCAAGTCCTCGGAAGTCATGCGGATTGCGGACGCGAATCCAAAGCATTTGGGACACCACCACCGCGCTGATGGCCGTTACCGAATCTACGTCTTTGCAGACCAGAGCCACGTCGGCGAAGCAGGCAAAGTCGCGTCGCTGGCGCAATGGCTATTCGAATCGAGCGAATCGCCGGTCAGCCGGTTCACGCCGAAGGGTGCGGACTTTGACGCCCTCTTTGACGTGAAGGTCATCTACCAGCAGGACTACACGACTATCAACGTCAACGATGCGCCCAAAATCTTCCGCCCCAATGTGGGCGAGTTCGGGTTGGCGGACTACGAGAAGGTCTACACGGTTTTGGAAACGTCAGATATTTTCGAAAATCGCCAGATTTCGCGCGATGGCGCCATCGTCATCGTCCGACCGGATATGTACGTAGCCAATGTTCTCCCGTTGGACGCGACAGCAGAGCTGGCTCGATTCTTTGAGGGTGTCTTGATCCCGCAGAACTAAGTCGAGCTGGAAGAACACCGTGGGGGCGCAGTTGAGAACGAAGCGCCTCAACGGTGTTCTGATCTGCCAGCACAGGAATATTTTCAGGGCATCAGAAGTTGAAAACACTGACAGGTGAATTGATCCGAGCACAAGGGTGAAACCATGAGCCAAGAATTTAGTTTTGATCTTCAACAGGTTGTTGAGTCGGACTTGGTATGCACCGATGGAGTCTGCTTTGTTCCGGCTAGCGGAGCTTCAACTGTTCAAGAAGATACTCTCGCAATACCATCGCGTGATTAGTCTGTTCATTGCGCGCTGCGTAAACCAAGGTGATCGTAGGCATCGGATCAACTAGTTCCAGGAACTCGTCGACTGCCGCATTTTGATTCAGCTCGTCCTTGTACTGTGCGGCGAACTGCTCAAACCGATCTGTGTCGTGGTTCCATGCTTTGCGCAACTCGGAACTAGGGGCCAAGGATTTGGCCCACTGATCAAGCCCTAGCGCGGCTTTGGTTAGCCCACGAGGCCACAGGCGGTCCACCAGTATTCGGTATCCGTCGTGGTCACTGGGCTCCGTGTAAGCGCGCTTAATCAGGATTTCTGTCATTGTCCACCTGCAGGATAGTGATCATGGCTTGCTCGGACACCCGATTCGGCGAATGATCGATGTTATAGCGACGGTCGCATCAATGGTCATTCACCAGCAGTCGGGGAGTCAAGAAATCCACGCGCCGGAAATTATCGATACTTCTGTTATCACTTGGGTGGTGAGTAGGCTAATCTGTAGATAGTTTGGTATTGCATACTATGCCGAATTTGAACACAAGGTCGTCGCGCACGAGCTGTTAGCAAGATTTTCTGGAGGATCCCAAATGTCGGAACATGGGCCGGTTGACCCGAATAACGAGTCTGCCTCCGAGACGACCAATATTGCTCTTCCTTCAATGAACAAGGCTACAGAGCCTTCGGTGATTTACACGTTGAGTGAAGATGAGAAGAATGCGGTACGCGCGCTTCCATCGGGCTCCGCTCTGCTCATTGCCCACTCGGGGCCAAACAAGGGAGCCCGCTTCCTGCTGGATACCGATGAGAGCATTGCTGGGCGTCACCCAAATGCAGATATCTTCTTGGATGATGTCACGGTATCGCGTCGCCACGCGAAGTTCACCAGGAACGGTGAAAGCTTCTTGCTCAGCGACATCGGCTCGCTCAATGGCACGTACATCAATGGCGACCGTATTGACGAAATCCAATTGAACAGCGGAGTCCAAGTGCAGATTGGCAAGTTCCGCCTGAATTTCTACCAGAGCGTACCGAACCTTTAAACTGGTAGAGTTCTAGATTTCCGCCGACGGCCTGTCCGTCGAGATATTTTTACTTCCGAGGTGCAGCCCCTTTGCCGATCTTTGACGCAGCCCGTAGCCCACGACTCGAGGCATCACGCCACGAGACTGTCCGGCACGCAGCGCTGAATATCGGCGAAGTGCTTTCGGAGCTAAAGGATGAATTCCCACGGGTCACGGCATCCAAGATCCGCTTTTTGGAGGACAAGGGCCTGATCATCCCGCAGCGTACCTCCGCCGGCTACCGCAAATACACTGCTTCCGACGTCAGCCGTCTTCGCTTCATCCTCTCAGTGCAGCGTGACCAGTACCTGCCTCTGAAGGTCATCAAAGACCACTTGGACGCTGTCGACCGCGGCGAAGCCCCAGAAGCATTGCCCGGGGGAGCGCCAGCCGCTCCACAACTGGTCAATAGCGACATGGCCGAAGCAGTCGAGAGCAAAACCCGTTTGGTCTCCCTGGCCGAGCTGCAGGGACTCACCGGCGCCAACGAAGAACTCGTCGACGAATTGCTGAAGTTTGGCCTCATTGAATCACAAGGTGGCTTGTTCGATTCGAACTGCATCAAGGTGACCAAATCCGCTGTGCAGCTGGCCAATCACGGTGTGGAGCCAAGGCATCTGCGCCAGTTCCGCACTGCAGCTGATCGCGAATTTTCACTGATCGAATCGATCATTGGCAATGACATGAAGAAGCCGGAAGTTTCAGCCCGTGCACGAGCGGCGGAAGAAGCGCAAGAAATCTCACGCCAGTGCCTGGAAATTCACGAAGCTCTCGTGCAGCGTGCTATTTCGCATCTTGATCGCTAGGCTAATTTTCATCAGGCTTTTACAACTCTAGGAGGCCGGCATGCTGGAACTGGAGTTTTCCGGGATTCGTATTCAACTGCCTGCGAACCAGCCACTTCTGTTGCTCAAATATCCAGAACAGAATCTGTATCTGCCGTTGTGGATCGGAGCCCCCGAAGCATCGGCGATCGCAATGTCGGAACAGGGGCTTACTCCGCCTCGTCCAATGACCCACGATCTGATGATCAGCGTTTTTGAGGCCTTGGGAGTGACGCTAGAAAGAATTGAAATCGTTTCGGTGCACAATGCTGTTTTTGTTGCCGAACTTGTTTTTTCCAACGGCAAACGGGTCGACTCCCGGTCTTCTGACGCGGTGGCGCTGGCTGTGCGGGCTAAATGCCCCATCATGTGCGCCGAAGACGTTCTTGAAGAAGCCGGAGTGTCCATCGAAACTGATGGCGATGGTGAAGAAGCTCCTGAGGAGCAACTTCGCGAGTTCCGTGAATTTTTAGACAACATTGATCCCGAAGACTTTTCTTCTTAGCTGAAGCTTTGCTGAATTCAGCGAATTATCGAAGCTCATTTGGGTTATTCGATTTGCGTGCGCGACACGGCTTAAAGTTAAGCTTGAAGGTCTTTGACCATTAGGTCAGATGGCCGTACCGTCGATGCATAGAGACATTAATTCGGGAACTGTTTTTGTGATCATCGCTCGCATCTGCACGGTTCTAATTTAGTCGTCTATTTACTCGTTTAGAAACGTGCTGATACGCAAGGAGCAATTGGATGGAGTCACGCCAGACAGGGTCTCATTATGGGGCCGACGGTGGCAACAAGCAATCCAATACACAGGGGCTGCTCTTCACCGATGACCTGCCCGAGCTGGATGAGCATGCTGGTTACCGTGGCCCGGTTGTTTGCAAGGCCGCGGGTATCACTTACCGTCAGCTCGATTACTGGGCACGTACCGGCTTGGTAGAGCCGGCTGTTCGCGGCGCCAAGGGCTCTGGCAGCCACCGGTTGTACTCCTTCCGCGATATCCTTGTCCTGAAAGTCGTCAAGCGTCTGCTGGACACCGGAGTATCCCTGCAGCAAATCAGGGCTGCCGTATTGCATTTGCGCGAGCGCGGTGTAGAGGACCTGGCACAGATTACATTGATGAGCGATGGCGCCTCCGTGTACGAATGCACCAGCGCAGACGAAGTCATTGACCTCGTGCAAAAGGGCCAGGGTGTCTTTGGCATCGCTGTGGGCCGCGTCTGGCGCGAAGTTGAAGGTTCGCTGGCGCAGCTTCCTTCGGAAAACTCCGCCGAGCAAGCCATGCCGGAAGACGAGCTCGCAGCGCGTCGTGCTGCCAAGGCCGCACGCAACGTCGGTTAACTATTCCTTATAAACGTAGATAGACTTCGGGCCGGACCACCAAATGGTGGTCTGGCCCGAAGTCTATCTAGCTGAGGTTTGGCGAACGCTAGCGGTTCGAAGCTCCTGCGCTTGCCATGACTTCCTTGAGCAAGGCATCAAACTGGTTGAGCATTGGCGCGGTGGCCTTCGACGGCCACTGGTGAACCGAGTATGCGGCACCCTGGATTTGCTGCCACTCCGGGTGTTCCGGAATTTCCGGCTTGACCATGGACTCGCCGAACATCTGGCGCATCTCGCCCAAACGGAAGGTGTGCTCCGCCGAGTCCTTGCGAACTCGGTTGGCTACAACCTTGACTGGACCTAGCGACGGCGCGAATTCGCGTCGGAACAGATCCAGAGCGCGTTGCGTGCGTTCGGTGCCGGCCACTGAGAAGAGGCTTGGTTCTGCTACGAGCAGCAGCTGATCCGATGCGCTCCATGCCATGCGGGTCAGACCGTTGAGCGATGGCGGGCAGTCGATCAGCACCAACTGGTAACCGCTCGTGCGGCTAAGAATCTGGGTAAGGCGACGAAGGTCCCTGGTACGCAAGTCCGGGCGGTCATAGATGCCGGTGTAGGCATCGCCTACGGCAACATCGAGCACTGGAATGCGGGTGCGGGATTTCTTTTCTGCCGCCTTGGTTTGCCAAGCGCTGGCGACTACCTGATCTTGCAGGCGGGCGCGACGAGCATTTTTGAGCATTTGCCCAATTGGCTGCTTTCCGTTTGCCCGAACTCCGAGGCCAGTGCTGGCATCCGCATGGGGATCCAAGTCAATGACGAGAGTCGGAATGCCGGCGGCAAGTGCTGCTGAAGCCAGGCCGAGCGTTACGGAGGTTTTTCCCACGCCACCCTTGAGGCTGCTGATGCTCACTACGTGCACGGACCAGACCACGCCTTTCACTGTTCGCTAATTTAACGTCCCACCGAATATTTAGTCTCTCATCATCATAGTGTGCCGGAG
>Ga0308157_10001770_pt1 | contig 40614 bp, 38 predicted proteins | sample PhyBR1_FD_201035 | JGI IMG/M metagenome (GOLD analysis project Ga0308157, IMG submission 201035) | Phyllosphere microbial communities from UC Gill Tract Community Farm, Albany, California, United States - DLSLB.R1 | ecosystem: Host-associated > Plants > Phyllosphere > Unclassified | place: USA... | reverse complement strand
ACAACAAAAAACGCATTAAACATTTTTAAATTGTAAATTGGAAGTATATTTGTTTCAGTTACGAAAATAAAATCAAACTATGTCTAAATTCGATTCGATACGTTTTTATCACGATGAAGAAGTAACAAAAATACTTCAGAATATCTCACATCATCCCATGGTAAAATCGTTGATAGATTATACATTTCCGGAATATTCAGATGAACAGGTTAACGAATTGGTTAACAGCATACACAGCATACGCGACTTTCAATCGAAAATTATTTACCACACCTTACAGCAGGTTTTAAAAAATACATCGGAAGGTTTGTCAAGTTCGGGTTTTGAAAATTTAGATCCAAATACATCGTATCTTTTCATATCAAACCACCGCGATATTCTGTTAGATACCAGTTTTTTAAACGTACTTTTAATGGAGCACGGTAAAATAATGACAGCTTCGGCGGTTGGCGATAATCTGGTACAGAAACAGTTGTTTATGGATCTTGCCAAATTAAATCGAAATTTCATCGTAAAACGCGGACTTTCGCCTCGAGAATTGTTGGGCAGCAGCAAGTTATTGTCAGAATACATGTGTTATTTGCTGAAAGAAGAAAATCGTTCGGTTTGGATTGCACAGCGCGAAGGAAGAACGAAAGACGGCAACGATGCAACACATCAGGGCGTTTTAAAGATGATTGGTATGGCGTGCAACGAAGATTCTATGATGGATTATTTTAAGAATTTGCGCATTGTACCTGTAACGATATCTTACGAATACGATCCTACCGATAAACTAAAAATGCCACAACTTATGGCAAAAATGGCAGACGAACTGTATATTAAAGATAAAAACGAAGATTTTTTAAATTTAATGAGTGGTGTTGTTGGTCAAAAAAAACGCATTCATCTGCATGTAGGTACCGCTTTAGATACCGAATTAGACAGTATTAAAAACGAAACCACCAATGTAAACAAGCAAATTCAAATGCTTGCCAAAGTAATAGACGAGCAGATTATTGCTAATTACAAACTGTGGCCAACCAATTACATTGCATACGATTTATTGAACGATACCGACCGTTTTGCCAATGAATATACCGACAAGGAAAAACAATTGTTTTTACGCAGATTAGAATTAAAATTGGATAAAGGCAACGAACCTTTGGTTGATACGTTTTTAGAAATGTATGCCAACCCGGTGGTTAACAAATTTAAGTTACAAAATGCATAAACCGGCTATTCTTTTAATTTACACGGGCGGTACAATTGGTATGGTTAAAGATTTTGAAACCGGTGCCTTAAAAGCCTTTAACTTTAACCAGCTTTTAGAACGTATTCCCGAATTACAGTTATTAGATTGCACCATTGATACGTATTCTTTTGAAGATCCTATCGATTCTTCTGATATGAATCCGGAGCATTGGATTACGATTGCCGAAGTTGTCGAAAAAAACTATCACGATTTTGATGGTTTTGTGATTTTACATGGATCAGATACTATGTCGTACACTGCATCGGCATTAAGTTTTATGTTGAAAAATCTTTCAAAACCGGTGATTTTAACAGGATCGCAACTGCCAATTGGCGATCTTCGTACCGATGCCAAAGAGAATTTAATTACCGCAATACAGATTGCATCGCTTCACCAAAATAAAATACCTGTTATAAAAGAAGTAGGTTTGTACTTTGAATACAAGTTATATCGAGGAAACAGAACTACCAAAATTTCTGCAGAACATTTCAACGCCTTTACATCACCCAATTTACCGCATTTGGCAGAAAGTGGCGTGCATTTAAAAATAAACGAACATTTGTTGGACGATTTTTATGAATCGAACCAATTAATTATTCAGAAAGAATTAGATGCCAATGTGTTTATTCTAAAAATTTTCCCTGGGATTACTCAAAATGTGTTAGAAGCAATTTTAAACATTCCCAATTTAAAAGGAATCGTGTTAGAAACCTTTGGATCGGGCAACGCACCAACGCAGTTTTGGTTTATAAATACCCTGCAAAAAGCAATAGATCGTGGCGTAAAAATTGTAAACGTAACGCAATGTTGGGGCGGCAGTGTAGATATGGGCAAATACGAAACTGGCACAGCTTTAAAACAGATTGGTGTTATTTCGGGTTACGATATCACAACCGAAGCCGCCATTACCAAACTAATGGTTTTACTTCCAAAAGATTTACCGGCAAAAGAATTCTCAAAAGCTTTTCAAACACCCATTTGTGGTGAACTGATTATAGAAGAATAACCAAAACGAACTTTAAAAGGTTCGTTTTTCATTTTTGAATGAACCACATTTGAATGAAGAATCACTGTTTTTAACTTTCGGACAGAAATATTTTACGTAAATTAACCGTTGAAGTATAAAAACCTGTTTGCTATGAAAAATACAGTCACCCTACTTTTTAGTTTGCTTTGCTTTAATGGATTTGCACAGGAAACAACCGATTTTTCCGACGATAAAAATATGGTTAAATGGAATGTACTTGGTTTAACATCATCGACCATTTCTCTGCAATACGAACGACTCATTGCTCCAAAAACCAGTATCGCTGCCAATATCAACATTATGCCTAAACGCAGCATTCCGTTTTTTGGCACGGTAGAAGATATCGTAAAAGATAAAGGCGCAATCGATATTTTAAAAGATGTAAAAATGAATGCCTTTTCGTTTACGCCCGAAGTCCGATTTTATTTAGGTAAAGAAGGCATGCGTGGTTTTTACATTGCACCTTTTTTGCGTTACGATCGTTTTTCTGTCGAACTTCCAGTAGAATACATTTACAAAGAACAACTGGAAAGTGTGACTATTAATGGAAACGTGGATGGTTTTTCCGGCGGATTATCGTTTGGTGCACAATGGCGATTGGCTTCGCAATGGTATCTCGATGTTACTTTTGTAGGCTTAAGTTATGGCTTTGCATCGGGCGAATTAAGCGGCAGACGATCATTAGATGCCGAAGAACAAGCCGAAGTACGCAAAGCAATAGAAGAAGTAGAACTTCCGGTTGTAAAATATACTTACGAAGTAAAAGATGATGGCGTTGATGTTAAAATTAAAGGTCCTTGGGCAAATGCAAAATTAGCAGTTGCTGTTGGGTATCGGTTTTAATTATTTGAACTAAAAATTTGAATACTAAAGTATCATATTACCATAAAACACAAGCTGTCTTTTTTAAGGCAGCTTTTTGTTTTACAAATAATTAACAAGGTATGTTACAATTTACTAAATTTGCACCTTTATTATAATTCGGTATGATTTATTCAATGACAGGTTTCGGTAAAGCGTTGGTGCAGTTACCATTAAAAAAAATAACGGTAGAAATTAAATCGTTAAATTCAAAAAATTTAGATTTAAGCGTACGTTTGCCACAACCTTATAAAGAAAAAGAGTTGGAAATTCGCAATGTAATTGCCCAGCAGTTAGAACGCGGTAAAGTAGAATGCTCTGTATTTATCGAAGTTACCGGCGAAGAAACATCGGCAACCTTAAATGCACCGATCGTTAAGGCGTATATCGCGCAGATGAAAAACATTATTCCCGATGCCGATGCAACCGAATTAATGAAAATGGCGGTGCGTATGCCCGATGCTTTAAAAGTGGAGCGTTGCGAATTAGATGAACAGGAATGGAACGAAATTGTAAAAGTTTTAAACCAAGCGCTTGTAAACATCAATGAATTCCGCAGACAGGAAGGTGAGAAATTGGGGAACGATTTTGTTAACCGAGTTTCAAGCATTCGCAGCTCTATGAAAGAAATTGAAGGATACGAAGAAGATCGAATTAAAACGGTAAAAGATCGTTTACTGCAAAATTTAAAGGAACTGGAAGTTAATATCGATGAAAGCCGATATGCACAAGAAGTTGTTTATTACATTGAAAAATTAGATATCAACGAAGAAAAAGTGCGTTTAACCAATCATTTAGATTATTTCATTGAAACAATGAATGCCAACGAACATGCAGGTCGTAAATTAGGTTTTATTGCACAGGAAATGGGTCGCGAGATTAATACCATGGGATCAAAATCTAATCATGCCGAAATGCAGAAGTTGGTCGTGAAAATGAAAGACGAATTAGAAAAGATTAAAGAACAGGTTTTAAATATATTATAATTGAATAATTTTAGTTTTTAATGTCATTCCGACGAAGGAGGAATCTCAACATGCTCAATAGAGATTCTTCATTCCACTTTGTTTCATTCAGAATGACAAAAAATAGTAAAATTATATTGTAACAACACTACATAAATGACAGCACAACAAGGAAAATTGATTGTTTTTTCGGCACCATCGGGTTCTGGTAAAACAACAATTGTAAAGCATTTACTAACACAGTCGCAATTGTGTTTAGATTTTTCTATATCTGCAACCTCACGTTATATGCGTGGTGATGAAGTAAATGGTAAAGATTACTATTTTATTTCTCCGGCAGATTTTCAGAAAAAAATCGCAGAAAATGCTTTTGTTGAGTTTGAAGAAGTTTATAAAGACAATTATTACGGCACGCTGAAAACCGAAATCGAGCGTATTTGGGCAGAAGGCAAACATGTAATTTTTGATATTGATGTTGTAGGTGGTTTAAATATCAAACAACAGTATCCAGATCAAACATTGGCAATATTTGTTAGTCCGCCATCTGTTGAAGAATTAGAACGTCGTTTGCGTTTTCGTCAGACAGAAAGTGATGAAAAGATTGCGATGCGATTAGAAAAAGCCGAACGTGAAATATCGCGTGCGCCTGAATTCGATGTTATTTTGGAAAATCACGATTTGGAAACAGCTAAAAAAGAAGCCTGTAACTTGGTTTCAAACTTTTTAAACAAGTAAGCTATGAAGGTAGGTTTGTATTTCGGCACATTCAATCCTATACACGTTGGACATTTAATTATTGCCAACCATATTGTTGAGAACAGCGATTTAGATCAGCTTTGGATGGTTGTCACGCCGCATAATCCACTGAAAAAAAAGTCGGGTTTATTGGCAGATTATCATCGTTTGCAAATGGTACATCTGGCTACGGAAGATTACGATAAAATTATCCCGAGCGATATCGAATTTAAGCTGCCGCAACCAAATTATACCGTGAATACGCTGGCACATCTGCAGGAAAAATTCCCACAACATAATTTTTCGCTGATAATGGGCGAGGATAATTTGAAATCGCTCAAGAAATGGAAGAATTACGAGTTTATTTTGAATGATTATCAGCTGTATGTGTATCCGCGAATTTCAACCGATGAGGTTCCTGAAGAATTCCTGAATCATCCGAATATTCATAAAGTAAATGCGCCGATTATAGAATTGTCTTCTACATTCATCCGCAACAGCATCAAAGAACAAAAAAATATCAAACCAATGTTAGATGCCAAAGTTTGGGAATACATCAATCATAATTTGTTCTATAAGAAATAATTAAAAAGATTATCTTTAATAAAAAATAAGAAAAGGTCTTTTTTTTAAACAAAAAAGCGACAACAATAACGAAGTCGCTTTTTAAATTTATTAAAAAATCAAATTAAAAATCATAAGTACAACGCAAAGCAAAAGGTGTTTATTGTTCAAAAACATAAATAATTTAAGCTTAACAAAATAATAAATTGAAAAAAGTTTAAAAAGTCTATTTTTGCAAATCAAAAAAATAAGAATGATTAACAATCCAAAGTTTGCAGTAATTGGCGGTGGTAGTTGGGCAACGGCTATTGCTAAAATGCTGTGCCACAATTTGTCTGAAATTGCCTGGTACATGCGCAACGATACTGCAATTGAAGAATTAAAAGTTAATAAGCACAATCCCAATTATTTAAGTTCGGTAGAGTTTGATACCGATCAGCTTTTGCTGACAACCGATATTAACGAAGCAATTAGTTATGCAGATTATGTTGTTTTCGCAATACCGTCGGCTTTTTTGGGTAGTGAACTGGAAAAATTAACCGTTTCTTTAGAAGGTAAAATCATTGTATCTGCTATTAAAGGAATCATTCCCGAAACAGGTTTGATTGTTGGGCAGCATTTTATGGAAACCTACAACATACCTATCGAAAATATCGCGGTTCTTGCCGGACCATGCCATGCAGAAGAAGTTGCTTTGGAACGTTTGTCTTACCTGACAATTGCCGGTGGTGATATAGAAAAAGCAGAAGTTATTGTAAAAAGTTTGCGCAGCCATTACATTAAAGCAAAAACGTCAGACGATGTTATGGGAACCGAATACGCTGCCATGCTAAAAAATATCTATGCAATAGCAGCAGGTATGGCGCACGGTTTGGGTTATGGCGATAACTTTCAGGCGTTGTTAATGAGTAATGCCATTCGTGAAATGAAGAAATTCATTAAAAAAGTACACAAATTAAAACGAAACATAAACGATTCTGCTTATTTGGGCGATTTGCTGGTTACCGGATATTCGCTTTTTTCACGCAACCGTATGTTTGGTAATATGATTGGAAAAGGATACACCGTAATTTCTACAAAAATGGAAATGAATATGGTTGCCGAAGGATATTATGCAGCAAAAAGCGCTTACCTTATGAATTTGGAACTAAAAGCAAAAACGCCGATCATTGATGCCGTTTACGACATACTGTACAACAATAAAGAGCCTAAAAAAGTATTTAAAAAACTAACAGATAAATTAGATTAATACGCTATGAAAAATGATCATTTAATAAATCACCCGTGGCTAATTGGCGGTTTTGCAATTGCAGTTGTAATAATGCTTTTGCTTGATTTAGGTGTTTTCAACAAGAAAAGTCATACCATATCAAATAAAGAGGCGCTTTCTTGGTCAATAGTCTGGATTGCCCTTTCTATGGTTTTCAGTGCCGTTGTTTATTGGGTGTTGGATAAACCTTACGGAATCACCGACAACTTTGCAAAGTACCAAGCGGCTTATTGGATTGAAAAAGCCTTATCTGTTGATAACTTGTTCGTGTTTATTCTCGTGTTTAAGTTTTTTAAGATACCGAAAGAATATCAGCACAAAGTACTTTTCTGGGGAATTTTAGGAGCCTTGTTTTTTAGAGCGATCTTTATTTTTGCGGGTGTCGAATTAATAAAACTAACCTATATAACCTTACCGTTTTTAGGAATAGATCCCGATACAGGCGAACCTCGCCAGTTAAACGTTATCTTGTTTATTTTTGGTATTTTCTTAATTATTGCCGGAATCAAATCATGGGCTTCAGATAGCGAAGAAGAAGAAGGTGCAGATATGTCTAAAAACATTGGTGTTCGTTTAGTACATAAGTTTTTTAAAGTAACCAAAGATTTTCATGGCGATAAATTTTTTACGGTAGAGAACGGCGTAAAAATGGTAACACCTTTGTTTGTTGCGTTGGCTGTTATAGAAATTACCGATTTGGTTTTCGCGGTTGATAGCATTCCTGCTATTTTCGCTATTGCACCAGACGATCCGTTTATTCTTTATACATCAAACATATTTGCTATTTTAGGATTGCGTTCGTTGTACTTTTTACTGGCAAATTCAATGGATATGTTCTCTAAACTACATTACGGTTTGGCAATTATCTTGGCATTTATCGGTATAAAAATGATCATTATGCCTTACTACCATTTCGATTCTTCTATATCATTAGCCATCATAGGTTCGGTATTGGCAATCTCGGTAATTTGGTCGTTACTATCAAATAGAAAACATAAAGAAGCATAAAACAAAAAGCCAGATTTTAAAATCTGGCTTTTTTATTTTAATAAAACTCCTCTTAAATCAGTTGCGGGAATATCGCTTAAAGCTTTGTCGTTTATGGTGTTGGTTTTAAAAACAAAGGTTTTGTCGAACATTTTGTTGTTTAAAAAGTACGAAACAGCAAATTCGTTATTCAGTTGTAAAACATTGTTTTCTAACATTTCAAGTTTAGTGATGCTTTTTGGAGCCACTTCATTAAAAGCATGGCGAAACGTTCCGGTTGCACGCTGTTCGTTGTTTATAGTCCCATAAGCGCGCGATACTGCCATGACCATTTCTAAAGTTTCATCGGTATTATTTACAAGATAAACAAACCAGCTGTTTTCCTGAAAATCATCGTTCCATTGCTGTATAGCTGCCAAAAAAACATTTTCCGATTTAGGAAAATCGATATCCTTTTTCATTCTAAAAATTTAAAGAACAAAGTTACTCTAAAACTTTTAATTACTTTTTAAGATAAATTATTAAAAAATTATATTAAAGTTTGTGAAATGTTATTTTAATTCGTACATTCGGTAATATATTTTTAGTATTTAAAGAAATAAATTGGTTTTTGGTTAGATTAAAATGATTAGCAAAAATTTGCTATGAAGAAGAAATCGCTCCATTTTTTGGAGCGATTTTTTTTAAATTCTTTTTATAATGAAAATAAGTTCTGTTTTATTATTTTTACACATTAAAGTACAGAACGTTAAGTTTTTTAAATTATTTATACGAAATTCTGTGTTTTTTAGTTATTGTAAAAAATCAATCTATTGAAAACTGTTTCCTTTAAATATATTCCTGTCTTATTTATTCTTTTGGTAGCAATTGCTTGCTCTACCGAAAAAGCAGGTTTTGCCAATAAAAGATATCACGCTACTACCACCAAATACAACGTGCTCTACAACGGTACGGTTGCGTATGACCGTGGAGTAATGGAACTTAAAAAGAAATATGTCGATGATTTTTCGAATCTTATTACAGTTGAACCTGCTCAAAAAGATGAAAAAGCACTGATTATTACAGGTACTGCAGAAAAAAATCCGCATTTTCAACGAGCAGAAGATAAAGCCGTAAAAGCTGCCCAAAAACACTCAATAAATGTTGCCGGTAAAGAACACAATCCGCAAATGGATGAAGCTTATATGCTTTTAGGTAAAGCGCGTTATCAGGATTTACGATTTGTGCCAGCGGTTGAAGCGTTTAATTACATCATTTTAAAATATCCTGACAGTGATTTGTTTTATGATGCTTTGGTTTGGAAAGAGAAAACCAATTTAAAATTAGAATATTACGGCTTGGCGATACAGAATATCAAAAAGATTTTTAGAGATAGTGAAACTTCTTTAAAAAATCAGACAAAAGCCGATGCTTACGCAACTTTAGCACAAGGCTACATTCATTTAGAACATTTAGATTCTGCAAAAATACCTTTACAACAGGCAATCGATCTTACAAGCGATACCGACGAAAAAGCTCGATATACCTATATTTTAGGACAATTGAACAGTAAAACCGGTCAGAAAAGTGATGCCGTTAAAAATTTCCAAGATGTAATTGATTATAACCGCAGAATTTCTCGTGCATTGGTTATTAACGCACATGCCGAAAAATTTGCCAATCAGGATATTGCTACTGTTGATACTACGGCGTTTGTGCGTCAATATTTATCGTTGTTGAATGATCGTGAAAACCGTGCGTATTCTGATATCATTTTTCATCAGTTGGGTGTAATGCACGAAGCTTACGATTTAAAAGACAAAGCTATTAAAGATTACAACATGTCTTTAAAAGTCGGCAAAACCAATGAGTATGTAAAAGTATCCAACTACAACAAGCTGGCGAATATCTACTATCAGAAAAAACAGTTCGAAACTGCCGGAAAATATTACGATTCAACCATGGTTTACATGAACCCGATGTCGCGCGAGTATGTTCAGGTAAAGCGTAAAAGAAATAATTTGGTTGATATTGTTCGATACGAGCAAATCGCTCGAAAAAACGACAGTATCTTGAATTTAGTTGGTAAAGACGATACGCAACGCAAGCAGGAAATTGAAAAATTGATCGAAAAACTAAAAGCCGACGATGCAAAAGCACAGCAAGTAGCATCGCAACAAGCAAATCCGCAAATGCCGGGAATGGCTCCAAGCACAGGTACGTCGTCAAACTTTTATTTTTACAATACCAATACTGTTCAACAGGGTAAAAATGAATTTAATAAAAAATGGGGTAACAGACAGTTAACCGACAATTGGCGTTGGTCATCGGTAGCATCGAGCAGCGGACCAACAATTGCGGCAAATACCCAGCAAAATGAAGATCAAACAGCAGCGGGAACTCCAACAGAAGAAGATCCGAACGATCCTGCGGTTGCAAGATACAATGTAGATTTCTATCTGAAACAAATACCGACAGATCAAACCGAATTAACAAATCTTAAAACAGAACGCGACAATGCGTATTATCAGTTAGGTTTACTGTACAGCGATCGATTGGAAGAATATGAAGTTGCTGCCGGTAAGTTAGAACACTTGCTTTCTATAAATCCGGAAGTTGGTTTAATTGAGCCTGCAAAATATCATTTATATAAAATTTATTTAAAGATCGATCCTGCAAAAGCACAGGCAATGTTGGAAGATTTAAAAACAAACCATCCAAATTCAAGATACACGCAGGTGGCAATGAATCCGAATGCAGTAATTTCTACAGATGGATCTCCTGTTGACGATTATAATAAAATTTATCGCTTGTACGCAAATGGTGCTTTTTATGAAACTTTGCAGGAACTGGATACAAAAATACCAACGGTTATTGGCGATGGAATCATTAGTAAATACGAATTGTTAAAAGCAATGACAATTGGTAAACTACGCGGACTTACCAATTACCGTGAAGCGTTGGAATATGTGGCATTAACGTATCCTACAACAAAAGAAGGGAAAGAAGCAGAGCGAATCATTGCGAAAGATCTGCCTAAATTACAAGGATTACAGTTTAAACGCGATTTATCTAAAAACATAAAAATGGTTTATGCAGTTCCGTATCCGTTAACAGAAGAAGGTAGTGCCTTGAAGTTGAAGTTGGAACAATATGCAAACGACCGCCGACATACCGGACTTATTTTTAGTGCCGATATGTATAACGATAACACTATTTTCTTTGTGCTGCACGGCGTTAAATCGGGTAACATTGCAAAATCGGCACAAATGTATCTGGAATTAGAATCGGATTACAACATTAAGCAGAATCCTGTTTTAATAAGTACCGATGATTACGGTGTGGTGCTTATCAAGAAAAACTGGGAAGAATATATTAAGGATGCCGGAAAATAACAAGCTGCCCAAAAAACCAAGTGTTGCCAGTAAGTGGTTGATTTTTACATCGATTCCTTTTCAAATGGGTGCAACAATCTATGTGTTTTTCAGGATTGGCGGCTGGTTAGATAAAAAGTATTTAATATATGACGATTGGGGAACAAAAAGTGTAACTTTGCTCGGAATTTTTCTGGCAATGTATCAAGTCATCAGTCAGGTTAATAAATTAAATAAAAATGGGTAAAGCATTAGCTTTTATAGGTCAGTTGGCAATTTTGGCACTGGTTTCTTTCGGTTTGCACTTTTTGTTACAGTCAATCACCAAACACCTGCCTTTGTGGGATAGCGCTTATATGCAGCTTTGGCAAATTTATGCGTTGCAGTTTCTGCTGTCGGCATTATTAATTTTTGCTGTGGTAGGTATTGGGAAAAGCATGCCTCAAAATTTAGGTTTTTTGTTTTTAGGATTCTTAACGTTAAAATTGGTAATTAATTATTTTGCCATTAGCAGTGCGTTGAAAACCAGTACAGCAGATGATTTTTTTAAATATAATTTTTTAGCCGTTTTCTTTTTGTTTATGTTTTTTGATGTGTACGTAACGTATCGTGTTTTAAATCAATCACATTCATCAGAAAATAAATAAATAAAAAAAGTTTAAAATACTTCTGTTCGGAAACGATAAATTATGTATTTTTGCACAAAATTTTTGAAACATAAAAAATTTAATCCCGGTATGGTGACTATTAAAAAATCACTTCATTTACTAACAGCTGCTTTATTTGCTTTGATGCCTTTGGTTTCAAATGCAGAAACACCAGTTGTTTCAGCGCATGATTCTTTGCACGCTGCTACTACAGAAACGTCACATGAAACTCATGGTTCACATGATACGCATGCTGAGGTTGATCCAAGTTCAAGAGAATTTGTACAAGCTTACACACAGCATCACTTAATGGACGATCATTACTATTCGTTTTTTGGAAATGCAGAAGAGCACAGACATTATGGTTTTGGATTACCAGTTATTTTAGTTGATAACGGTCTGAAAGTTTTTATGTCTACAGAAGATTTTGTTTACAAAGGAACAGTTGTAGAAAACGGCGGACAACATTATAAATACCACCACGGTAAAGTTTATAAAACAGATGCTTCAGGTGATTTAAAATTAGATTCACACGACCATCCAACAGTTGAAAAACCTTTCGATATTTCTATCACTAAAAACGTTGTAGGTTTATTGTTAGCTACCGTATTATTGTTTTTAGGATTTACTGCATTAGCAAAAACTTACAAAGCATCACCAAACAATTTACCTAAAGGAATTGCACGTGCATTAGAACCATTAGTAATTTATGTACGTGATGAAATGGCTCGCCCAAATATTGGTGAGAAAAAATATAAAAAGTACATGCCGTATTTATTATCGGTTTTCTTTTTAATCTTCTTATTAAACTTATTAGGTTTAACACCACTTGGTTTAAACGTTACAGGAAACATATCGGTTACAGTTTGTTTGGCATTGTTTACTTTCTTATATGTAAACCTTAGCGGAAACGCAGATTATTGGAAACACATTTTCTGGATGCCAGGTGTGCCGTGGCCAATGAAAATTGTTTTAGCACCGATTGAGGTTTTAGGTATGTTCACAAAACCATTCTCGTTATTAATTCGTTTGTTCGCAAATATCACAGCAGGCCACTCTGTAGTAATGGGATTAATCGCAGTAGCGTTTGTAATGAAACAAACTTTAACAACGCCGGGTGCAGTAGGTGTATCGTTCTTGTTAACCTTATTCTTAACAGTGTTAGAATTGTTGGTAGCATTTTTACAGGCATTCATCTTTACAATGTTATCATCGTTGTTTATTGGTTCGGCTGTTGAAGAACACGATCATCATTAATAGAAAAGAAATAAAAGAGTATTAAAATTTTGTTTAATTATATATAAATCATTTATCATGACAATTCCAAATTTAGTAGGTGCTGGTTTAATCGTTATCGGAGCAGGTATCGGTTTAGGTAAAATTGGTGGTTCTGCAATGGACGCTATCGCACGTCAGCCAGAAGCTGCTGGAAAAATCCAAACAGCAATGATCATCATTGGTGCATTATTAGAAGGTTTAGCATTCGGTGCTTTAATCTTAGGAGCTTAATTAAAAAAACAATATCTGTAACGGTTGGTTACAGATATTGTTTAATTAAACAAAAAATTACAGTAAAAAATTAAAAGTTACATTTAAGATATAATGGAAAAGTTAATCAACGATTTTAGTTTAGGTTTATTCTTTTGGCAAGCAATCATCTTAGTAGTTATTATTTTCTTATTAGGAAAATTTGCTTGGAAACCTATCGTTAACGCTTTAGAAGCTCGCGAAGAAGGAATTGCAGATGCTTTAGCAGCTGCAGAAAACGCAAAAAGAGAGTTAACAAACTTAAAAGCAGATAACGAAAAATTATTGGCTGAAGCACGTTTAGAGCGCGATGCAATGTTAAAAGAAGCACGCGAAATGAAAGACAAAATGATTGCAGAAGCTAAAGAAGAAGCTCAAACGGCAGGTGCACAAATGATCGCACAAGCACAGGCATCTATCCAAAGCGAGAAAAATGCTGCAATGGCTGATATTAAAAATCAGGTTTCTACATTATCAATCGATATCGCAGAAAAATTATTAAAAGGTCAGTTAGCAGACAAGCAAGCGCAAGAGCAATTGGTTGGATCATTATTAAACGATATTAAATTAAATTAATAGTACGTTATGACGGGAACAAGAGCAGCCTTAAGATACGCTAAAGCAATTCTTGACGTGTCTAACGCAAAAGGAAATGCCGAAGTGGTTGGTACAGATATGAAAACAATATCTGATGCTATTTCACAAAGCAGTGAGTTAAAGTTATTTTTAGAAAATCCGGTAATTAAAGGAGAATCTAAACTAGCTGCCTTAAACGAAATTTTTGCTTCGGCTAACGCAGATACTAAAAACTTATTTTCGGTTTTATTACAAAACAAGCGTTTAGATATTTTAGAAGCAATTACAGCACAATACGCTACATTGTATGACGAGTTAAAAGGAGTAGAAGTTGCTTACGTGACTACGGCTACACCTTTAACACCAGCATTAGAAGCGCAAGTATTGGCAAAGGTAAAAGAACTTTCTACTAAAGAAGTTACCATTGTAAACGAAGTAAATAAAGACATAATTGGCGGCTTTATCATTCGTTTGGGCGATATGCAGTACAATGCATCAATTGCAAACAAATTAAGTCAGTTAAAAAGAGAATTTAATAATTAAAATCACACACGGTTAACGTGATAAAATAGTCAAACACATGGCAGCAATTAATCCTGCTGAGATTTCAGCAATATTAAAGAAACAATTATCTGGTTTTACAGCAGAAGGATCTGTAGAAGAAGTTGGTACCGTTTTAACAATAGGTGATGGTATTGCACGTGTTCACGGATTGGCAAACGCACAGTATGGTGAGTTGGTTCAGTTTGAGAACGGTTTAGAGGCAATGGTTCAAAACTTAGAAGAAGATAACGTTGGTGTTGTTTTATTTGGCCCATCTACAGGTGTAAGCGAAGGATCTACTGTAAAAAGAACAGGTCGTATCGCATCTATCAAAGTAGGTGAAGGTATGTTAGGACGTGTGGTTGATACTTTAGGTAACCCAATTGATGGTAAAGGACCTATCGCTGGTGATTTATACGAAATGCCAATCGAGCGTAAAGCTCCTGGTGTTGTATTCCGTCAGCCGGTAACTGAACCAATGCAAACAGGTATCAAGGCTATCGATGCAATGATCCCGGTTGGTCGTGGTCAACGTGAGTTGGTTATTGGTGACCGTCAAACAGGTAAAACTACTGTTTGTATCGATACCATTTTAAATCAAAAAGAATTTTACGATGCTGGTAAACCAGTATTCTGTATATATGTTGCTGTTGGGCAAAAAGCTTCTACAGTAGCAAATATTGCAAAAACATTAGAAGAAAAAGGCGCAATGGCTTATTCTGTAATTGTTGCTGCAAACGCATCAGATCCTGCTCCAATGCAAGTATATGCTCCAATGGCAGGTGCTGCAATTGGTGAGTATTTCCGTGATACAGGTCGTCCTGCATTAATCGTTTATGATGATTTATCTAAACAAGCGGTTGCTTACCGTGAAATGTCTTTGATCTTACGTCGTCCACCAGGTCGTGAGGCGTATCCTGGAGACGTTTTCTATCTTCACTCTCGTTTATTAGAGCGTGCTGCAAAAGTAATCGGTGACGATGAAATCGCAAAAAACATGAACGATTTACCAGAATCGTTAAAGCCAATCGTTAAAGGTGGTGGTTCGTTAACTGCTTTGCCAATTATCGAAACTCAGGCTGGTGACGTTTCTGCATATATACCAACAAACGTAATTTCGATTACGGACGGACAGATTTTCTTGGAGTCTGATTTATTTAACGCAGGTGTACGTCCGGCAATTAACGTAGGTATTTCGGTATCTCGTGTGGGTGGTAACGCGCAAATTAAATCAATGAAAAAAGTTGCAGGTACATTAAAATTAGATCAAGCACAGTTCCGTGAATTAGAAGCTTTCGCGAAATTTGGTTCTGATTTAGATGCAGTAACTTTAAACGTAATCGAAAAAGGTCGTCGTAACGTTGAAATCTTAAAACAAGCGGTAAACGATCCGTATTCTGTTGAAGATCAGGTTGCAATTATCTATGCAGGTTCTAAAAACTTGTTACGTAACGTTCCTGTAGAAAAAGTAAAAGAGTTCGAAAAAGAATTCTTACAAGTATTAAACTTATCGTACCGCGATACTTTAAATGCGTTAAAAGCAGGTAACTTATCTGACGAAGCTACAGCTACATTAGAAAAAGTTGCAAAAGAAGTATCGTCTAAATACTAATAAAAAGTTTTGAGTATTAAGTATTAAGATTTTAGATGTCTTGATACTTAATACTTTTGTCTTAATTCAATTAAAATGGCAAACTTAAAAGAAATACGTAACAGAATAAACTCGGTATCATCAACCATGCAGATTACCTCTGCAATGAAGATGGTTTCTGCAGCAAAATTAAAAAAGGCGCAAGATGCTATTACAGCTATGCGTCCGTATGCAGAAAAATTAACCGAATTAATTCAGAATATCAGTTCAACATTAGAAGGCGATGCTGCTGGTGTTTACGCTGAACAACGCGAAGTAAACAAGGTTTTGTTAGTTGTGGTTACATCAAACCGCGGATTGTGTGGTGCTTTTAATGCAAATGTTATTAAAGCAACGCGTACGTTAATTGATAAAACTTACGCAGATAAGCAGGTTGATGTATTAACAATTGGTAAAAAAGGTTTTGATTTGGTTGGAAAAACCGAAACTGTTTTTGCAAACCGCAGTGACTTGTTCGATGCTTTAACGTTTGTGAATGTTGAAGCTGTTGCACAACAAATTATGGATGCTTTTATTGAAGGATCTTATGATAAGGTTGAAGTAATATACAACCAGTTTAAAAATGCGGCTACACAAATTGTACAAACAGAGCAGTTTTTACCTTTAAAACCAATTGAAACAGAATCAAACGTAACGGTAGATTATATTTATGAGCCTTCTAAAGAAGAAATCATTTTAAATTTAATTCCGGCATCGTTAAAAACGCAGCTGTACAAAGCAGTTTTAGATTCTAACGCGGCTGAACACGGCGCACGTATGACGGCTATGCACAAAGCAACCGATAATGCGAAAGATTTACGCGATCAGTTAAAATTAACGTATAACAAAGCACGTCAGGCTGCTATTACAAACGAAATCTTAGAAATCGTTGGTGGTGCCGAAGCATTGAATAATTAATACGTTTTTTAAAACATATTTTAAAAACCTTTATCTTTATTGATAAAGGTTTTTTTATGGAATAATATACAGATCGTTATTGATGTAATAAATTATTTATGGCTTTTATTACTTGTTCTTTGTCTTGAACTATGGACATTAAGTGAGATCCTTTGTATTCAAAAAACTGTTTAGGTTCCGGAGCATTATTGAAAACCATCAAGCCCTGATCATACGGGATCTCTTTATCTTCTTTACTGTGAATCAATAATTTTTTGATAGCATTTAATGATTTGATATTTTCTTTAGCCGAATAAGGAGATACATAATTTTTTTCAATCATTTGTTTGTATTGTGGTGCATAGAACGCAGCAATATCTGTGAAAGAAGATAAAGCACCATCTAAAATCAATGCTTTTATTCGGTTCTGATTATTTTTTGCCAATAGTGTAGCAATTTGCGAGCCCATAGATGCACCGTACAGAATAGTCGGAGTGTTTTTAATATCATCTCTTTTTAGCATAGCATCAAAAAATACCTGACCATCTTCTGCAATATTTAAATGGGTAGGTTTTCCTGTTGATTTTCCATAGCCTCTAAAATCGACCATAACAACCTGAAATTGATCTTCCACCAAAGGCGATACCATAAACTGGTAAGTTGAAACGTTTCCGCCTGTACCATGAAAGAACAAAATAGTAGCTTTTGGTTTGCTTTTTGGTTTTAACAGAATGGCTGTAATTGTATCATTTGCAACAGGAATTGTAATTTCTTCTGTATTGCTGAATTCAATTGGTTTTAACTCTTTTGTTGGCTGGTAAAAGTGCTCATCTGACTGTGCAGTTGTAACATAAAAACTTAATGTTAACAGAACTACTGATAATATTTTTCTCATGATTTATATTTTTTATCAAATGTATGTGGCTGCGAATACAAACTGAAATTTTTTATTCCGAACTGTCTATTTTGAAAGATGAGTCGTATTTTTTGAAAGATATTTTTGTATTTTAGTGTAAAACAACTTTATGAAAAGACCAATAAAAATAACTGTTCCTAAATCTTGTGAAAAACAAGAATGGAGTTCAGAATTTATTTCTAACAGAGAACAATTGTGTTTGCTTTGTAGCGAAAAGGTTTATGATGCTACAAATTTATCCGATAAAGAACTGCACATGTTGGTTAACCAAAAAGATCGCCCAAAATGTATGAAGTTCAAACAATCGCAATTAAACAGACCTTTATTACTTTCTTATAATCAGTTTAATTACAAACAAATTTCTAATGCTTTTTACGGATTGTTGGTTGCTGGTTTAGTGGTGTCGTGTTCTTCACACGGTCATAAAAAAGTTTATAATAATGATCCAGAAAGTGCTTATATAGTTGATCCAATTCAAAAAGATATATTGTTTTTTACAGTTGAAGGTATTGTTGTAGAATCAAAACAAAATAAACCAATTGCTAATGCAGAAGTTTCTTTTGTTGGTACCAATTTTAAAGTATTAACGGATGATAGAGGGCATTTTGACTTTCTTCTTTCAAGCAATTTTTTAAAGAAAGAAATGAGTCTGGAAGTTCGTGCAGGGGGAAATAATTTGACACATGTAGGTTATACAAAATTTACAAAAAATGATCTTCCAAAATTGGATACAATAAAAGCCGAATCAATAGAGATGATTATTCTTGGTTATTACGAAGTTGAAAAATAATTATGAAACCATTTGAAAAGCATCTCTAGGACTTCCATCTGCTACATAAATAACACCACAATACGTAAAACCGTATTTTTTAAAGAAGTTCTGCATAGGCAGGTTATTGTTGTTGGTATCAACCCGAATGTTGTTAATTTGGGTAAAACAATAATCAAAACAGGCTTTGGCTACGCCTTTAGCCTTTCCGTTTGATGCCAATCTGTGAATTACGCCGTAAGGTTCGTTATTCAGCCATTTTCCGTTGTCGATGACGTTGTAGGTCGGTTCCGGATTATCGCCTTTTAAAAACGAGAAATAACCCACCATTTCGGCATCGTTCCAACAAATGTATCCTATGTTTTGGTTGATATCGTTCATTATAACTTCTGCCGACGGATATCCATTAATCCATTGTGTAAGGTTGCCGTTGGCACGCATAATTTTTCGAGCATCGTCGATAACCTGCATAATACTGTTTAAGTGTTCTGGTTTTGCAATTTCTATCGTCATAATTTATTTTGAAAATAAAGCGGTGATTTTCTTTTTATCGCCCACAAGCCATAAAATATCGCCTTTTTGTAAAGTAAATGTGGGCTGCGGATTTAAAATACGCTCGCCATTGCGTTCAATTCCGGCAATAATACTGTTGCTGTTTTCACGGATTTTACTTTCACGAATCGATATCCCGTTTAACGCTTCATTGGTCAGTTCAAAACCTTTCAGCACAATTTCGGTATGGTAATCAACAGATCCAACCAACGATTTATCAACAAAAAGCTCAAAATCTTTCACCTGCTCGTCGGTTCCGATCACATACACAATATCTTTCGGGAAAATTTTTTCGTCTTTATCCGGAATATTAATCACCAAATCGCCACGTTTAATAATGGCAATGTTTACACCCAGTTCTTCACGTACTTTTAGTTCATTCAGTGTTTTACCGGCAATCAGCGATTCCTGCGGAATTTCAAAAGTAGTCATGTGTCCGTCCCAAGGTGTTAAATCGCTTTTGTTTCTAATGGCTTCAGATCTCTCGCGGTCATTAAAATTCTCGATAAACTGATGTTGGATCTTTCCGTACATAATCTGAATCCTTTTGGGAAATAAAACCGCAAAAGAAATTAAAACTGCCAATACAATCACGCCAGTCAACGGATTAATCAGTTCGTTAATCATTATAAAAACAATTACAATGCACAGCAAAATTCTAAACAAAGCAATTAAAATAAGAGGCGTAATATTTTTACTGTCGCTTTTTAACTGATTTAACGACTTAACGGCAACTCTTTGTAACGCCAATGCATACAAGAATGGCAAAAACGCCACTACGGTTAAAAATATGTACAGATAATAGGTAAATGCGCCGCTTGACAGTGGAATTAAATAGTAAATGCTTACGAAGACAATACCTGCAATGATTACCGAATGAATGACGATGTGGGATGCAACGTCGGAAATATATTTTTTCCAGTGATTTGTTTTATCAATGGTTTGTGTTGCCGACGAATAATTATCTAACTTATCTTCCCATTTTTTTGGCAGAATTATTTTTAATTGATTGTATGCTTTTAAAGAATTTTTGATAAAAAACGGAGTGGTAAACGTGGTAATTGCCGAAACTGCAACTACGATAGGATAGAGGAAACCGCTTGTTACGCCTAACGTCATACCCAAAGTGGCAATGATAAACGAAAATTCGCCAATTTGAGCCAAACTCATTCCTGCCTGAACCGACTGTTTTAAAGGCTGTCCCGAAAGTAACGCGCCCATAGTGGTAGCAATTGTTTTTCCGAAAATGGTAACAATGGTAATAATCAGTACCGGAAAGGCATATTCCTGAAGGGTATCTAAATTAATAAGCATACCAACCGATACAAAGAAAACCGCTCCGAATAAATCTTTTACAGGCTTCACTAAATGTTCGATTTGTTCTGCTTTGGTGGTTTCGGCTATGATCGATCCCATAATAAAAGCACCCAATGCCGGAGAAAAACCTGCAGCAGTTGCCAAAATAACCATCATTAAACACAATGCCAGCGAAACAATTAAAGTAGTTTCTTCATTTAGCAAATTTTTGGTTCTTTTAAGCAGCGTAGGAATTAAAAAGATTCCTGCCAAAAACCAAAGTATTAAGAAGAATGCCAGTTTAAAGATCGATTCCATTAGTTCAACGCCCGAAAACTGTTGCGATACAGCTATGGTCGATAGTAAAACCATCAATAAAATTGCTACAATATCTTCTACAATCAGCGTTCCGAAAACCACGCCGGCAAATTTCTGGGTTTTAACACCCAATTCATCAAATGCCCGTAGAATAATGGTAGTGGATGACATTGAAAGAATTGCACCTAAAAAAATACTGTCGATAAAATTCCAACCGAGCAACTTTCCTGTGGTAAACCCAACAATAATCATGGTGATGATTTGAACAGCGGCGGTCATACTGGCGGATCCGCCTACTTTAACGAGCTTTTTAAAACTGAATTCGAGTCCTAAACTAAAAAGTAAAAAGATCACACCAATTTCTGCCCAAACTTCTACGTTGCCCATATCCTGAACGGTGGGAAATAACGGAAAATGCGGACCTGCCAAAAAACCTGCGATTAAATAGCCTAAAACTAAAGGCTGCTTTATCTTTTTAAAGATTAAAACGGCGACTCCGGCAGTCATTAAGATCAAACCTAAATCGGAAATTAACGGATATAAATGATGTGAGGTTTCTACAGCTGCTGGCATAAAAAAGTAGCGAAAAATTGTTTCTAAATATACAAAAAAGCGGTGTTGAAAATGAACGAAATTTCGATTGTAAATAAAAAAAAGCTGCTTTTATTGAAAGCAGCTTTTAAAGTTTAATGGTGTATGTTTTACTGAATTTCGATATTATCGATATGCAGATTATATGCAGCGTTGCTTCCCACTTTTAAAGCAAAAAGGTCACCTGTTGTACTTTTGTTAATATTAACATCGGCTATGTTTAAAGTTACTTTAACCCATTTGTTAGCGGTATCAATAGTTCCGGTGTAATTATTTGTTCCGTTACCAGAATCATTAAGTACCGCTTTGTTTAATGTAACCGCTAAACTGTTTAAGTTAGATACGTTAAAGACATCATAACCTGTAGTTCCACGATAAACGTTGATGGATAATGATTTAGCAGATGTTCCTTTTACCCAAAAAGTAATTTTTGTTGGTGTTGCTGGAATGTTGCCTTTAGCAGAAGCTAATACGGTAAATACGTAATCGTTTGCTGTTGGCGTTCCGTTAAGGTGTAATGAATTAGTTGCTAAAGCACCTGCACCGATACCTTGAACAGCATAAGGTTTTAAGCCAAAACTGTTTAATGAAGCTGTAAAGTTTGTCCAGTTTTCAAAATCGGCTGTTGTAAACAATAAGTTTGTTGGCGCTGTTGGCTCTTCGCCTTCTCCCGGATCAACTCCGATTCGGTCTTCTGTTAACTGAATATCGTTAAATGTACGAGCCATAAACTGATAATCGCTGTTGAACTTTGTTAGAACCCCACGGATTTTTCCGCTGTTTTTTGGAACCACTCTCGAAGCAAACTTTGCAAATTCACTTGTTCTAAAGATCATTGTTCCTGTAGGATCAACAATATTGTGGTTAGTAGCCCCACCTAAAACATTCGATGGATCGTAATATGTTTTATCAACAGCATTGTCTGCAAACTGAATTTTTTCAATTTCAACCAACGTGTTAATGTAGTTGTCGTTTTTAAGATCAGCCAACGTAATGGTTTTCATTAATTCTGTTTCAGGAACTATAATGCTTGAAGGGAGTACTTTTTTATAGAAATCGAATTCGTTCATTCTACCTACACTTGTTTCCTGATAAAGACTTCCTAAAACTAAAGATCCGTGTACGATTGAAAAATACATATCTTTTAAATAGATATACACTTTACGACCCGGAGCGATGTCGTTGCTGATGTTGTACATGTCAATCGAAATAGAAAGACCTTTTGTACCTTCTAAATTTTGTAATGATACCGATTTATAAAATGTTCCGCCTGCATCGCTTGAAGCTACGTAGGCTTCTAAAATATCTTCTTCGGTATATTGTTGAACCGTAGTATTTGCTTTGGCATACAATTCTTCTAAAGTAATTGATGCTGTAGCCTGATGATATTTTATTTCCGGTGCAGAAACATCGTCGTTGTTTGCACAACTTGTTATTCCTAATGTTGCAACCAATGCCAAGGCTGCAAAAGTATATTTTAATGCTTTCATTTCTTAAAAATTAAAAAACTTTAATATTATCTACTTCGTAAGTTCCATCATATCTGCCATCAGTACCACTTCCGGTAGCTCTAAAAGCAAGTTTAATTTTTCCTTTAAATTGTGATAGATTTACTACCCCAGAATTTACCCATGTAAAATTTGGAACATTTAACTGTGGCTTTCTAAAATGTAATTTAACCGTGTCAGCGTTGCTTTCTGTTATGTTATGCAATACGTACAACTCTAATTTATTGTTTAATGTATCGGTAACAAAACCTTGTGTTGATGTAAATGTTAAGCGTTTTAGATTGGCTTTATCAATATCAAGTTCGTTAGATGTTATCCAAGTGTCATTTTCTGCTTCTTTTGGATTGTCGAATGCAGAAAAGTATAAATAGCTGTTATCTCTAAAGGTTGCAAACGTCCACTTTTTAGTGCCTTTTACTGCGTTGGTGCCCCATGTGTTTTGTGGATTTTCTCCTTTAGTGTGCCATTCGAAATCATCTGAAAAAATAGATGGACTATAAGTTGGTAATTCCTGTTCATCTTCTGGTGAACATGCTGCAAATAAGCCGGTTAAAGTTAATACAGCTATCGGGAATATGTGTTTTAATATTTTCATATCACGCTTTTAATTAAAAGTTGATGTATAAGTTTAAGAAATAGGTTCTACCGAAACCATAGAAATATTTAGGACCAAATGTGCGTGTTCCGCTTGCGTGATCCATTAATAATTCGCGGTAGTTGGCGTTACGAGCTTGTTCAAAACCGCCTGTTTTGTATTCTAAACCTAACACGTTATTTACAGATGCAAAGAAACCAAAAGTTTTACCGTTGATTCTCCACGATTTTCCTCCCTGAAGGTTTACTAAGAAGATATCGTCTAATTTTTCTTGTTTTAACAAACGTTTAGCCGTATCGGTATCCATATCGCTGAATGCTGCTCCACCCTGACCAGGTTCTGCAAAGAAATTGTTTGTACGTAACAAAGGCGAAATATCTAAATAAATATCCGTTAAAAAGTTCGCGTTTGCACCAATCCACCAATAGTTTGGGTCGCGGTATTCAATTCCTAACGAATAAGCTTGTTGTGGCGTTCCTGCAACACGGTAGTTTTTAATATAACTTGTTCCGTAATTTACCATTGGACTTAATCCGTTTTCACGACGTCCATCCACATTCAAATAAACATTTGCGTTGTCTGAATAAATTGCCTGACCATAGTTTGCCGCAGCAGTCAATTTTATTGTTTTAGTTGCCTGATATTCTGCACCTAATTCAATACCCATACTTTGTTTGCTGATACCGCGCGTAATTTCTGCTACGAAATCGCTGCTTGTTTCATCGTCCATTTCAATATCAATACCATCGGCATAGAAGAAAGATGTTCTTGTAGCGTCTTTAATTTCATTGAAATAAGCACCAACACGTCCTTTTAATTTTGGAGTACGAATGATGTAGTTAATGTCTGAACCAAAAACTTTTTCATCGGTTAATCCGTTTACCGTTGCATCACTTATACGAACGTTAGAGTAGCTGTTACGGATTGATGGAGCCTGCGTGTAATAACTTGCATTGAAGTTGAAAATGTGCTGACCTGTTAATTTATAAGTCGCCCCTCCTTTTAAACCGTAGTTTTCGAAAGATATTTTTTGACCTTTTCCGAAAGATGAATCTGCGTATAATGCATTTTTATATAAACCTTCACGTTGGTATTCTGTGTAAGATGCATTCTGACCTAAATAGAAATCGAATTTACCAAAGTTGAATTGAAACTGTGTGAATAAATCAACCACGTTTGCGTGCATAATATAGTTGTAACCGTATTTATCGCCTTCGTAAACTTTACGGTTTGGGTTGTTTAAATCAGAATCTCCATATTCAGCTTTTAAGAACAAATCACGATCTTCTAAATATTGTCCACCCAATAAATCAAGCATTTCCTGGTAGCTTTCTGAACGTAAATTGCGGTACGTTAAACCTGCATTAAATCCAACTACATTAGAAATTTGTGTATTAAATAACGTGTTAGCCGTTAATTGATTGTCTTGCATAACATCGGCATATAAAGCGTTCACAGATGCTCCTCCTGCATTTTGCATGTACAAACGATCCCAATTGATTTGCGAATTATCTAAAAAACCTATTCTTTTGTTTTCTGCCTCTACAAAATCTGGTGTCCAAATTGGTGTAGTTCCATTTGTATTATGGAAATTTAAATGATAACTTGGTAATCTTTTGTAATAGGTTGGATCAGGATTGTTTGCTCCGTTGAAATCTAAACGACTGTTAGAAATCTTACCAAACTGATACGATACATTGGTGTTTAAAGTCGATTTTTCGCTGATATCCCAATAGTGGCTCAATATAAAAATTGGTTCTTCTACGTCTTTATCACGAGAATTACGTTTTTTACCATCTTGCCAACCCCAATATGAGTTGTACTTGTAACCTTTTAAATCTACAACTTCTTGTGTGTTAGGTCCGTTTTTACCACGACTATTTTGTGCGTAAATAGCAGATAAGTTTAAGCTGTGGTTGCTGTTAATTTTCTTTTCAACAGCCAAGAAAAACGATTTTGCATCGTAATCTGTTCCGTCAAAGAAACCGTCTTTAGCCATACGGTATGAAGCCGATGCAGCATAAGCCCATCCGTTTTTGTTCATTCCAGACCCGTAAGTAATCATTCCACGACCGCTGTAGTTAGTGTTAGCACCAGAAAGTGAAACACGTGTTCCGGTACGCATAAAAGACGCACGGGTGTTAATTGCCTGAATACCTAAAATACCGCCAAAAGTATAATCATTCGGCATAGAACCGTTTATGAACTCTTGGTTACGTGTAGCATCGTTTAATCCACCCCAGTTAGAAAACTGCGGACGACCATCGAAAATCTTGTTCATAGAAATACCGTTTATAAAGATATTTCCATACTCATTGTCTAAGCCTCTAATTCTAAAGCGGGCTTGTCCCCAGTTAAAAGCTGCCGCCTGACGGAAAGGGTCACGCGATGCCTGTAACAATCCTGATGTAGTTTCTGAACCCGAGTTGTCATCGCCCAAATCATTTTCGGTAAGGGTAATTAAACTTAATTGTTGTTCAGAAGTTAAATCTTCTTCCAAATAAATGGTGCCTAAATCAACATCGGCTTCGGTAGTAATATCCAAAGTAAATCGTTTTTGAACATAACCTGTAAAGTTGATGTAAAGCACCTGATTACCCGAAGTAGGGTTTACAATTTCAAATTCACCTTGCTGGTTTGTGGTAGCCGATAAATTTGTGTTGGATAAATTTGCCGTTACATTAAATAAGGGTTGCTGTGTTTTTGCATCAACAACAACTCCGCGTAACGCTGTGCTTTGTGCCCAAGCTGTAACGGTAAATAGCACTAGCAAAGTACTAAGTAGTAATTTTTTCATAAAAACCTAAAAATAAGCTGTTTAAAGTTTTGTAAGTTTAAACTAAACTTAACATGGTGCAAAGGTAATTATTTTATAAATATTAACTAATTTTGCCCTCAGGATTATCAAAAACTTTATAATAACTTAATAATGGGCATGAAAATTAAACTATTATCAATACTGGCATTCTTTGCAGGTACAGCGTTTGCACAATCTCAGCAGAAATCTTATGTGGTACATACTGTTGCTTTTTACAATGTTGAAAACTTGTTTGATACCATTCGCGATGAGAAAATTTATGATGAAGAATGGACGCCGAAAGGCGAAAGAAACTGGGACGGTAAAAAATATCAGCAAAAATTAGAAAATTTAAGTCGAGTTATAGCCGAAATTGGTACAGACGACAATCCAAATATGCCGACAATTTTAGGGGTCAGCGAAATTGAAAATCGTAAAGTTTTGGAAGATCTGGTTAATATGCCGAAACTTAAAAATGCAAATTACGGAATTGTTCATTTTGATTCTCCAGACCGTCGTGGTATTGATGTGGCTCTTTTCTACCAAACCAAACATTTTAAGCCAACAAGTTCTAAAAATATTCCTTTATATATTTATGATCCAACCGATACTAAATATAAAGACAGTAACAACGGTAAAGGCAAACGCGTTTACACACGTGACCAGTTATTGGTTACCGGTTTGTTAGATGGCGAAGAAATGCACTTTATAGTAAACCACTGGCCATCGCGTTCGGGGGGCGAGAAAAAAAGTAGCCCAAACCGTGAAGCTGCGGCAGCTTTAAACAAAAAAATCATCGATTCGTTATATAATATCAACCCAAATGCAAAGGTTTTTACAATGGGCGATTTAAACGACGGACCTTATAATAAATCGGTTAAAGACGTTTTAGAAGCAAAAGGTAAAAAAGACGATGTAAAAAAAGGTGGGATTTTTAACCCAATGTACCAGTTGTATAAAGAAGGTCACGGAACAATTGCTTACCGCGATGCCTGGGATATTTTCGATCAGATTATTTTTACAGAACCACTTTTAAGCAAAGATTATTCAAGCTTCCGTTATTGGAAAGTAGGAATTTTCAACAAACCGTTTTTGGTGCAGAAATCAGGTCAGTATAAAGGCTACCCGTTGCGAAACCAATTAAGCGGCGAACCAGGATTTAGCGACCACTTCCCGGTTTATATTTATTTGATTAAAGAGAAACAATAAAATTAAAGCTGCCAAAAGGTAGCTTTTTTTGATTTTATCCTTTAAAACAATTTTACTTTAAAATTTAAAGCCCAACTTTTTTAATTTTTTACTTATATTAGATTTTTGTAAAATGCTATAAAACGTTAACACGTTATTATGCACAACTAAAATATAGTATCTTTACACAAATTTTTTATTAATTAATATAAACAGCGCAGGCTGTTCAATATATATGGCATGTACAAATTGTTCTACTAAAACAAACGATTCTGGCATTCCAAAAGGTTGTGGTAGCAAAGGTTCTTGTGGAACCGACAGTTGCAATAAATTAAGTGTGTTCGATTGGTTGTCGAATATGCACTATCCTTCGGGGTTTGAACCTTTTGATGTAGTTGAAGTTCGATTTAAAAACGGTAGAAAAGACTTTTATAAAAATATCGATAAACTGGCATTGCAAATGGGCGATGTGGTAGCAACCGAGGCAAGTCCGGGGCATGATATCGGAGTAGTAACTTTAGCTGGCGAGCTGGTTAAGGTGCAAATGAAGAAAAAAAAGGTAGATCCGTATGGCGATACCTTAAAAATATACAGAAAAGCAACGCAGAAAGATATTGATATTTGGAGCGATGCCCGCAAGCGTGAAGAACCAATGAAAGTTCGTGCACGTGAAATTGCGATTGAATTAAAGCTGGAAATGAAAATTTCCGACATCGAATTTCAAGGCGATGCATCTAAAGCAACCTTTTATTATACTGCGAACGATCGTGTAGATTTTCGTCAGTTGATTAAAGAATTTGCACGTACATTCAACACCCGTATCGAAATGAAACAGGTTGGTTTCCGTCAGGAAGCTGCTCGTTTAGGCGGTATAGGATCTTGTGGTCGCGAATTGTGTTGTTCTACCTGGTTAACCGATTTTAGAAGTGTAAATACTTCGGCGGCGCGTTATCAGCAGTTATCGTTAAATCCGCAAAAATTGGCGGGTCAGTGCGGTAAATTAAAATGTTGTTTGAATTACGAATTGGATACCTATTTGGATGCCTTAAAAGGAATGCCAGACAGCGAAACCAAATTGCAAACTAAAAACGGAGAGGCTTATTGTCAGAAAATTGATATTTTCAAGCAGGTTATGTGGTTTGCATATCCATCTAACGGAGCAAATTGGTATAAGATCGAAGTTCCGCAGGTAAAAGAAATTCTTGCCTTAAACAAGCAAGGACAGGTTATAGAAAATATCGAAGATTACGTTGTAGAAGAAGAAAACAATGCGTCTGTTCAAAGTGTAGCAACTACAGAAGACAGTTTGTCGCGTTTTGATGAACCTAAACGTAAAAAGCACGCTCCGCGTAACAAGAAAAAACCTGTAGGCAATACGGTAGAAAAACCTGCTGCAACTGTTGCAACCGATGTTAAAAGAGCACCACGTTCAAACGAAAATGCTTCAAGACCACCGCAAGCTCAACAATCAAAGCAGCAAAATCGTCCGCCGAGAAACAATCAGCCAAAAGTTCAGAATAATAATCAGAACAACCCTAATAATCAAACCGAAAAGCCAAAACCGGCTGTTCAAAATAACGCACCTGTAAAATCAAACGAAGAAGGTGCCAGTAAAAATCAGGCACGTAAAAAGAATTTTAAACGACCTAATAAAAACAACGGAAACAACCCAAACAGTAAACCAAATGATAACAAACAATAAAAGAAATCTCTTTAAATTTGTTGCCTTATCAACAGTAATTGCATTTACAGCTTGCACTACGACCGATTTTTTTAACGAATACAAATCATTGCCAGACGGTTGGAAAAAAAGCGAACCTACTGTTTTTGATTTTGAATCGTTAGATACCATTACAAAGCACGATGCGTACATAAATATTCGTACAAAAAGCGATTATCCGTACAGCAACCTGTTTTTAATCGTAAAAATGTTTCCGCCCGAAGGTGTTGCAACGGTTGATACATTGCAGTATCAAATGGCAAATGCCGATGGAACCATGTTGGGAACCGGTTTTACCGATGTGAAGGAACACAAGCTTATCTGGCGAAAAAAAGTAGTGTTTAAAAAGCAGGGTATTTATAAAATTGAAGTAGAACATGCCATGCGAAAAGTAAATGAAGTAAAAGGCGATGCAGTTTTAAACGGCATTACCGAAATTGGTTTACAAGTACAATAATTATTCATAAGACATTATGGAAAAAATAGAAGATTCTAAAAAGAAGGAACTATCTACCAACAGAAAATTTCTGCGTTTATTCTGGAAATTGTTCGGTGCAGGTGTTGCCTTTGTTATATTGATTTTTGCCTTTGCCAATTGGGGAATTTTTGGTGCGATGCCAAGTTTCGATGAATTGGAAAATCCGGAATCAAGTGTAGCAACAGAAATTATATCGGCAGACGGAAAAACATTGGGTAAGTTTTACCTTGAAAACCGTGTGCCTGTTAAGTACGAAGAGTTGCCGGAACATTTGGTTGATGCTTTGATTTCTACCGAAGATGAGCGTTTCCGTTCACATTCAGGGATCGATGCCCGCGGAACCATGCGTGCTATTTTCAGTGCCGGATCAAGCGGTGGTGCAAGTACCATCAGTCAGCAGCTGGCAAAAAACCTGTTTCATGGAAGTTCGGGTTCAACCAACAAACTTTTTCGTGTAATTCAAAAAGTAAAAGAGTGGATTATTGCTGTAAAATTAGAGCGTCAGTACACCAAAAACGAAATCATTGCTTATTATCTAAATACGGTAGATTTTGTTAGTAATGCTTACGGAATACGTTCGGCGGCGAACATCTATTTCAATAAAGAGCCTAAAAAACTAACGGTTGAAGAAGCTGCTGTTTTGGTAGGAATGCTTCAGGCACCTTCTCGTTACAATCCGCGTTTTAATCCGGATCGTGCAGAAAATCGTAGAAATATCGTTTTGGCGCAAATGGCTAAAAACGGTAAAATTACCGAAGCCGAAAAAGAAAAATATCAGGCAAAGCCTTTAAAAATCAATTATACACCGGAAACCCATACAAAAGGTTACGCAACTTATTTTAGAGAATACTTGCGTGATTATATGCGTAAATGGGTAAAGGAAAATCCTAAAAAAGACGGATCAACGTATGATATTTACCGTGACGGTTTGCGTATTTACACCACGATTGATTCCCGTATGCAGGAATATGCCGAAGAAGCAGTAGAAATGCACTTGTCTAATTTGCAGAAAGAGTTTTTTAAACAGCAAAAAGGCAATAAAAATGCTCCGTTTATTCAGATCAATCAGGCAGAAACCAAAAAGATAATCGACCGTGCAATGCGTAATTCGGAACGTTGGCGACAAATGAGTTCACAAGGTAAAGAAGAGGAAGATATCATAAAATCGTTCGATGTTAAAACCAAAATGGCGATTTTTACCTGGAAAGGAGAAAAAGATACGTTAATGACACCGCGCGATTCTATTGTTTACTACAAACATTTCTTACAATCGGGTATGATGTCTATGGAACCTGTTACAGGTAACGTAAAAGCCTGGGTAGGAGGGATCGATTACAAACATTTTCAATACGATCACGTTGCCCAAGGTGCGCGTCAGGTTGGATCTACCTTTAAGCCGTTTGTTTACGCAACAGCTATCGATCAATTGGGAATGAGTCCTTGCGATTATATTTACGACGGACCTTTTACCATGCCTAAAGGACGCTATGGAATTCAACAACCGTGGTCGCCTAAAAACTCGGCAGGTAAATATTATGGTTCGGTAACAATGAAATATGCTTTGGCGCAATCGTTAAATACGGTAACGGCTCGTTTAATGGATCGTGTTGGTCCAAAAGCGGTGATCGATTTATGTAGAGATTTAGGTGTAAAATCGGATATTCCGGCTTCTCCGGCAATTGCTTTAGGAGCTGTTGAAATTACAGTTAGCGATATGGTTGCGGCTTACAGCACCTTTGCAAATCAGGGAGTTTATGTAAAACCACGCTTTGTAAATAAAATTACCGATAAAAACGGCGTTGTCTTGTTTGAATCAAGAGCTGAAACGCGTGACGTGATGAATAAAGATATTGCATACGGCATCATAAAATTATTGGAAGGTGTAACCGAAGGTGGTTCTGGTGGCCGTTTGCGTTATACAGGTTCTGGCGGTGCGGGTTATCACACAATGACAGGTTATCCTTATGCCTTTAAAAATCCTATTGCAGGTAAAACAGGTACCACACAGAACAATTCAGACGGTTGGTTCATTGGTATGGTTCCTAACTTGGTTACCGGCGTTTGGGTTGGTAACGAAGATCGTGCAGCGCACTTTAAATCAACTGTTTACGGACAAGGAGCAACAATGGCACTGCCAATTTGGGGTATCTTTATGAAGAAGTGTTATGGCGATAAAACGCTGTATGTTTCCGATGAAGATTTTGAACGACCTGCAAACATAAGTGTTCTGGTTGATTGCTGGAAACGTGCTGCCAATGATTCGGTTGGCGGCGGAAGCGAAAAGAAAGACAGCTTGGCTGCCCCTACGGTAAGTGTTCCAGAAGAATTCAACTTTTAAATATTTAAAACGACTTCCTATTTTGAAGTCGTTTTTTTTCATATTTTTATACCATTAACAATCTAAATAATTATGATTAATAAAAAGGTTGCGAATGCGCAAGAAGCATTACACGATGTACAAGATAATCAAACCATTATGGTTGGCGGATTTGGATTAAGCGGTATTCCCGAAAATTCAATTGCCGAACTGGTTCGTAAAAACATTACAGGTTTAACCTGTATTTCTAATAACGCAGGTGTTGATGATTTTGGATTAGGATTACTACTTCAAAAGCGTCAGGTTAAAAAAATGATTGCCTCTTACGTGGGTGAAAATGCCGAATTTGAACGCCAGATGTTAAGCGGCGAGTTAGATGTTGAATTAACGCCACAAGGTACCTTGGCAGAAAAATGCCGTGCTGCGCAAGCGGGTATTCCTGCATTTTTTACACCGGCTGGTTACGGAACCGAAGTTGCAGAAGGTAAAGAAACACGTGAATTCAACGGGAAAATGTATGTAATGGAAGAAGCCTACAAAGCCGATTTCGCTATTGTAAAAGCATGGAAAGGTGATGAAGCTGGAAACTTGGTTTTCAAAGGAACTACGCGCAGCTTTAACGCAGTTATGGCTGGTGCAGGCAAAATTACCATTGCCGAAGTTGAAGAATTAGTTCCGCTTGGTGAGTTAGATCCTAACCAAATTCATATTCCGGGAATTTATGTGAAGCGTATTTTTCAAGGAGAAAAGTATGAAAAAAGAATTGAACAACGAACGGTACGTAAAAGAGATTAATTATGGCATTAGATAAAATAGGTATTGCAAAACGCATTGCCAAAGAATTACAAGAAGGGTTTTATGTAAATTTAGGAATTGGAATTCCAACATTGGTTGCAAACTATATTCCCGATGGAATGAACGTAGAATTTCAGTCAGAAAATGGCGTGTTAGGTATGGGACCTTTTCCCTTTGAAGGTGATGAAGATGCCGATCTAATCAACGCTGGTAAACAAACCATAACTACATTACCTGGAGCATCGTTTTTTGATTCGGCTATGAGTTTTGGAATGATTCGTTCACAACATGTTGATTTAACTATTTTAGGCGCAATGGAAGTTTCTGAAAACGGAGACATCGCCAACTGGAAAATCCCTGGAAAAATGGTAAAAGGTATGGGCGGCGCTATGGATTTGGTAGCATCGGCAGAAAATATCATTGTAGCCATGATGCACGTAAACAAAGCAGGCGAATCTAAAATATTAAAAAAATGTACGCTGCCTTTAACAGGTGTTGGGTGCGTTAAAAAAGTGGTAACCGAATTGGCGTTGATGGAAATTACTCCGAATGGTTTTAAATTGCTTGAACGCGCTCCGGGTGTATCGGTAGAAGAAATCATAAAGGCAACCGAAGCTGAATTGATCATTGAAGGAACGATTCCTGAAATGAGTATCTAAAAAATAAATTGGCTATGAAAAACGAACATTTAGAAAGATATAAAGATTTAGATTTCAGCGATCCAAACGATCAAAAAACGAAAGTTCCGTTTGTTATTCGTTTAGCGTGCGTTTTAATCAGCCTAATAGCAATAGTTTTTATCAGCATCATTGGTAAATCTGTATTGGTGCCTTTGGTAATTGGCTTTTTGGTATCTATGTTATTATTGCCCCTGTCTAACTTTCAGGAAAAAAAATTAAAGTTTCCAAGAATTGTAACTTCATTGGTGTCTCCAATATTGTTCTTTTTGGCAGTGTTGGCTGTTATGTACTTCATCGGTACACAAATGGCGCAGTTTACAGAAGATCTGCCGGAATTTCAACAACAGATAGAAAAATTATTTCACGAAGCACAGGTTTTTGTTTACGATAAGTTTGGTGTATCAGAACAAGAACAGATCAATTACATTGAAAAAAATGCCGAAGAAGTTCTTAAACGCGGATCGGGTGTATTAGGCACAGCAGTTACGTCGTTAACTTCTATGCTGGCATCGGCAATGTTCATTTTTTTGGGCATCTTCTTCTTTTTGCTGTACCGCAGTCATTTGGTAAAATTCTTAATATGGTGTTTCCCGCCTAAAGATCAAACCAAGGTTAAAGAAGTAATTGTTGAAATTCAAAGCATCATTAAACAATACATTTTTGGGTTGTTGATACAGGTTGTGGCGGTTTCGGGCTTAATGTTCATCGCATATTCAATTATTGGTATTAAGTACGCTTTATTGTTTGCGGTGCTTTGCGGAGTGTTAAATTTAATACCTTATGTGGGTGTTTTTGTAGCTACCATTTTGGCAGCCATTGTAACATTAGCAACCGGCGAACCTATACAGGCATTGTGGGTAATTGTTGCGGTTTTGGTTGTAAATTCAATTGATGGAAACATTATTACACCAAAAATCATTGGATCAAAAGTAGCATTAAACTCGTTCGTAGTCTTGTTTGGTATTGTCATAGCAGAATCGATCTGGGGAATTGCCGGAATGTTTTTAGCCATTCCCGTTTTAGCGATTTTCAAAATTATTTTCGATAATGTGGAAGGCTTACGTCCGTACGGATTTGTTTTGGGAGAAGACAATGCGCCAACGCCGTTGTTTGAAAAATATTACGACAGATACATTTATCGTAAAAAACCAAAAGACGAAGACTTACCAAAAGTTCTGCAAACCGAAGAGCAAAATCATGAAGAAGGTAAAACACCTGATTCTGATAACGATGAAAAAGATAATTCATAAATATAAAATCCATCATTACGATGGATTTTTTTTGTGTTTAAAAACACGAGATTGTTTTACTTTTGTAAAAAATAATTAAATGGAATTTGCAAAGGTTATATTAAAGCAAGGTAAAGAAAAATCTATTTTACGTAAACACCCTTGGGTTTTTAGTGGTGCGGTTTATGGGGTAAGCGATGAGTTGGAAGACGGACAAATGGTTGATATTACTACGTACGATGGCGATCATTTGGCAACAGGTTTTTACAGCAACAAAGGAAGCATCGTTGTTCGTATATTAACTTTTAAAGGCGAAGTTTTTAACGATGATTTCTGGGAAAACCGACTAAATGCTGCGTGGAATTTACGTTTAAAGCTTTTTAATATCGAAGAAACCAATGCCTTTAGATTGATTCATGGCGAAGGCGATGAAATTCCGGGTTTGATTATCGATTATTACAACAAAAACTTTGTGATTCAGGCACATTCTACAGGGATTTATTTGAACATGAATAAAATTGCCGAAGCCATACAAAAATGTTTTCCTGATTATTGCGAAACCATTTACTGTAAAAGTGCGAACACACTTCCAAATACAGGAACCGATTTTCATTTATACGGAACAGCTGACGAAACAGTGGCGAAAGAAAACAATATTCAGTTTCATGTAAATTGGGTTGAAGGACAAAAAACCGGCTTCTTTTTAGATCAAAGAGAGAATAGAAAATTGTTGGAAAGATATTCAAACGGAAAAAAAGTACTGAATACATTTTGCTACACAGGCGGTTTTTCTATTTACGCTATGAATGCAGGAGCCAATTTGGTTACATCTGTTGATATATCTGATAAAGCAGTGAAATTGGCAGCGCAAAATATGGAGTTGAACTTTCCGGGAAGCAATCATCAGGCAGTAGCGTCAGATGTTTTTGAATTTCTAAAAGAAAACAAAAATCAGTACGAAGTTATTGTTTTAGATCCGCCCGCATTTGCCAAAAACATCAAAAGCAAGCACACCGCAACGCAAGCATATAAGCGTTTAAACGTAGCCGGTTTAAAAACCATTACAAAAGGTGGTTTCTTGTTTACTTTTTCATGCTCGCAGGTGATCGATGAGGTGCTTTTTTACAATACCGTAGCAGCTGCAGCAATAGAATCGGGTAGAAAAGTACGCGTTTTGCACAAGTTATCGCAAGGTCCGGATCATCCTGTGAATATGTTCCATCCAGAAGGATCTTACCTGAAAGGTTTGGTTTTATATGTAGAAGAATAATCTGTCAGAAAATAAAATTAATAACTCGCACGAATATAGTTTCTGTGCGAGTTTTTTTGTGTAGAACAAGTTCGTCATTCTGCCTGTAAAAAGTTCTACAAATACTTTTTTAAAAGCATCATATTTTTGTACTGTTTACTATTTAGAAAAATTAAATTATTAAAAGAATCTTTTGAAATTCAAAGACCTTTAACAAGATAAGAAGCAGCAGATTACGAATTGAATGTAGTTGCATTAAAATTCGTATTTAAAAAAGTTAAATAACACTTATTACATTCGGACTTGGGTTTAAACTTAAGTCCGATTTTTTAGGTTTATCTTTTAAAATGGGCTAAAGCATAGGTATTTACTTTTGTTGAAACTTGTGTTTTGGTAAAAGTTTCGTATTTCGATTGTATAAAAAACAGTTAATAAACCTAGAAACGTTAGCTGTAATTTAAATTTCCACCTTAAAATCAAATAATGAAAAATCCATTAATTTTATTTCCAAATTTGGAAGATGTATTTAGTACTGTCACAGAACGACATAAGGAAATTTTTTTTCCAGTAGTCGCTATCCCAAAATCATTAATAAATGAAAGTTGGACAGGGAATTTTTATGTTATTCAATTTAATGAAGACCCATACAACAGAGAAACAGTAAAACATTTTACTGAATATTGCACAGATACAATGATATCTTTTACAATGGAAAATGATAAATATAAATTCGATACTGATTTAGCATATTTTGATGTAACAGACGATTGGAAAGAATATCAAATAGAAACTAAAGAAAAGTTTGAAGAGTCGAAAAAAGATTTTTTTTCAAATGGAAATGAATTTAATATCACTGACATTAAAATTGGAGGAGAGCCAGAATGGTGGCAAGGAGATGCAACACCAGATGACCCAAGTGGAAATCCTATGTTTTTTATTACAGAAATTGAGACATATCCATTTTGTGAAGATTCTTGTGATAAAAAAATCTATGTTTTTTACAGTTATGAACATAACCTAATTGTGCATTTATATCAAACAACGTAAATGCTGCTACCTACAATTGTTTTAATGAATGGTGCTAAACCACAAAACTCCCGTTTTAAACCTCAATTACAATTGTTATTCCCTGTAAAATTCATCTGTTAATAATTCACTATATTATTAATTAAAAGTTTGTAGGTTTCAAAAAAAAAATTATATTTGATATAAATAATTAAAATATTGTATATGAAAAAATTAGTGTTATCGGCATTATTCGCATCAGCTATGTTAGTAGTATCTTGTGACAATAAGAAAGGTGTTGAAGAAACAACAACTACAGAAACAGAAACAACTGTAGATCCTGCAACTGAAACTGCAACAACAACTACAACAACAGAAACTACTTTAGAAGTACCTAAATTTAGTTCTCCGGAAGCACAAAAAATGGCAGAAGAATATACTGCTTATGTAAAACAATCAATGGAAGCAGCAAAATCTGGAGATGCTGCAAAAATTTCAGAATTACAAGCGAAATCTGCTGAGTGGACTAAAAAACAAACAGAATTAGCTGCAAAGTTAACACCGGAAGATGTTAAATTATGGCAAGAATACGCTATGAAATTGTCTGAGCAAATGACAGCTCCAATTAAATAGTAAAACAAATTTTTCTAAATTTTAAGACACAGTTTATGCTGTGTTTTTTTTTTTGTAATTGTATTTTGTTTTTTACTACATTTATAATTCAAATAGTAAAATTAATTAATATGAAAAAGATAGTTTATCCAGTTTTTTTGTCGGCAGTTTTGTTGACAGCATGTAGTAAAAAAGAAGAAAACAAAATTCAGGAACCAATGACCGATCCGCCGGTAGAAAGTGTAAACAATGCACCGCAAACTACGGCAGAAGATGTTGCTACAGTTCCATCATTCAAATATGCCGAAGCAGACCAGTTTGCACAAGAATATAGCAAATTTGTAAGTGAGTTTAAAACTGCAACGGCAAACAATGATAATGAAGCACTAAAAACGTTAGGGCCTAAATTAAACGAATACCAAAAAAGAGGTGTTGAATTGGCTAAACGTGTTCCGCAAGACGAAGCTGTTGCTTTTCAAGATTTCTTAAACAAATTAGAATCGTACATTAAATAAAAATTAATATTTGGAAATTTGTCATTCCGTGCTTGACACGGAATCGCATCATCAATTAACCTTTTGAGATGCTGACCCGAGCTTGCGAACAGAACGAAGTTAAACAAGTTCAGCATGACAACGTTTAGGGGTAGAAATACTTTCGATACTAATTCAAACTAAAATAGAGCCTTATGGCTCTATTTTAGTTTTCGTAACTTATATAAATCTAAACGGCGGTCTTTTTTAATACGCACACTTCCCAATTCGTGCAGTTCTTTTAAAGCGTTTAATTCCACATCAACAATCAAGGTCATTTCGGTATTTGGTGTAGCTTCGGCTTTAACGCCGTTATTTGGAAAAGCAAAATCAGACGGAGTAAAAACCGCTGCCTGCCCGTACTGAATATCCATGTTGTTTACTTTTGGTAAATTTCCTACACAACCGGTAATCGCCACGTAACATTCGTTTTCAATGGCGCGCGCCTGTGCACAGCTGCGTACGCGGGTGTATCCGTTTTGTGTATCGGTTAAATAAGGTACAAACAGAATTTCCATTCCGTCTTCGCTCATAATACGAGACAATTCGGGAAACTCCACATCGTAACAAATAATAATTCCGATTTTTCCACAATCGGTATCAAAAGTCTGTATCACATCGCCACCCTGCATTCCCCAATAAAGACGTTCGTTAGGTGTAATGTGTATTTTTCGATACATTTCAGACGATCCATCACGCTTGCACAGAAAACCAACATTATATAGCACGTTTTCTTCCAAATAAGGCATGCTGCCGGTAATGATGTTGATATTATACTCAATAGCTAATTCCTGAAAACGTTTGTGAATGATATCGGTATGTTTTGATAGTTCACGGATTGCTTCAGATTCCGACAAATGATTGTAATCTGCCATTAACGGCGCAACAAACAATTCGGGAAAGGTTGCAAAATCGCTTTCGTAACCCGAAACGGCATCGATAAAAAATTCAGCCTGATCAAAAAATTCCTCTAAATTATTCAACGGACGCATTTGCCATTGGATCAAACCTAAACGAACCACGCTTTTCTTGGCATTGATTAAAACAGGCGATTTATCGTACGAAATATTGTTCCATTCCAGCAAAACGGCGTAATCACGAGAATCGCGATCGCCTTCTAAATAATTGCGCAGTAATCTTTTAATATGGAAATCGTTGTTTACCTGAAACGAAATTACCGGATCGTGGATTTCTTTAGTTTTAACCCGATCTAAATATTGTTTTGGTGTGAATTCTTTGGCGTAATTGTGATAATTTGGAATACGTCCTGCGAAAATGATCGACTTTAAATTTAGCTGTTCGCATAATTCTTTTCGAACATCATACAAACGACGACCTAAGCGCAAACCACGGTAATTTGGATGGATAAAAACATCGATTCCGTACAAAACATCGCCATCGGGATTGTGCGAATTGAATTTACTGTCGGTAATAATATCGTTGTATTTGTGGTTTGATAGCGCCAAACTTTCATCTACAATTAACGACAAAGCCGCGCCAACAACCACATCGTCAACCACAATAACAATTTGTCCTTCCGGAAAAACCTTCAATAACCGTCTGATTTCTTCTTTTTTCCAATACAAATCCTCGACATCTTCATCATCGTACGCCTGAAGCATGGAATTTTTTAATTCTATATAATCTTCAATTTCTAAATTGCGGAGTTCTACTTTATTAATCTGCATTCTTTCTCGTAAATTTTTCTATTAAATTATGAAAAAAGAACGAGTAAGTTCTTAAAATTATCGAAAATTTGGTCGGGCGGTAAAAGGAGAAAACGACCACGGAACCGAAACAAAAAGAATAAAAAGTATGATTAGATATCTAACAAACAGATAATTAAAAGCAGTATCTGTGCCGATTTTGCCTTTGGTTTTATCTGTAAAAATATTTAAAAGAAATATGCCTAAAATCATCATAAACGGATGTTCTAATCCAAAAAAACGTATTTCGCGCCATTTTACTGCCTGACTAACCTGCGACCAAAATGCTTTTACCATTGGGCTTTGGGTTAACAGTAAAATTCCGACTAAAAACTGGAGGTTGAAAACGTTTTTTATGGCTTTAAAAAGTTGATAATGCTTGGTTGTGTAAATTGCTTTGTTCGATTTTTTATGATGATGAAAATCAAGCCGAATAGTAGAAATCCCAAGGCAATCCAACGCAGATACGAATGGATTATTAACAGATAGCCATACATTTTAATTCTTTTTTACTAAAACAAACCAATCGTTTTCTATGGGCATGTAGCCTTGATCGTACACAAAATAATAAGTCACGTTAGATTTTGTGGTGTAGATGGAAGTGAATAACGAAAAATCGAAACCTAAATCGAGCAGTTTTTTACGGTTGATTTTTGCTTTTCCGTCTGGATTGTTTTCTGATAAAATACGGTAATTTTTGCGCAAGGCGTAATTAACCGTTCGCATTAAATTGGTGGTGTCTTTGTTTAATTTGTTGTTGTAGGTATTGCGGCAGGCATCATTACAAAATTTTTTATCTTCACGACCAATGATTTTCTCGCCACATTCTAAACAATTTTTGCCCATTTTTATTTTAAAGATACAAAATTACTGTTTAATATTTTGTGTTTTAATGAAGTAAAAAATAATTGGAATTTTAATACAAAAAAGTATCAAAATAAATA
>Ga0308157_10001769_pt1 | contig 40665 bp, 31 predicted proteins | sample PhyBR1_FD_201035 | JGI IMG/M metagenome (GOLD analysis project Ga0308157, IMG submission 201035) | Phyllosphere microbial communities from UC Gill Tract Community Farm, Albany, California, United States - DLSLB.R1 | ecosystem: Host-associated > Plants > Phyllosphere > Unclassified | place: USA... | reverse complement strand
GCATGGGCTTTAACTTCGGCCAATGCTTCTTCTCCGTACAAATGCTGCGAACCTACGACGAACCAAAATTGTTTTTCAACGGCTGTTGTCATGTAAATCATCCTCTTTTCATGAATTATGGTATGTCACGTCGAATGATTGAACGTTTATGTTGAGTACGACTCGATTAGAAACGAACTTACTTTTGACCGTAATACGCGTCTTTGCCATGTTTGCGCAGGTAGTGTTTATCCAAAATGCCCTGCGGCAGTTCCTTCGCGAAGTTGTTCAGCTGGCGCGCATAGAGGTTCATTTTGCACACTTCTTCCAGCACGACGCTGTTCACGACCGCCGACTTCACGTCTTTGCCCCAAGTGAACGGCGCATGACCTTGCAGCAGCACGGCCGGAATCTCCAGCACGTCCACGCCGAGCTTGTCGAACGTCTCGATGATGACATTGCCGGTCTCCGCTTCGTACCCGCGATCGATCTCTTCCTGGGTCAGGAATCTCGCGCAAGGCACGGCTCCGTAAAAGGTGTCGGCGTGCGTCGTACCCATAACCGGCACGTCGAGTCCCGCCTGCGCCCAGATGGTCGCCCAGGTGGAATGCGTATGCACGATGCCGCCGATCTGCGGATAATGCTTGTACAGCACGGCGTGCGTCGCCGTATCGGACGAAGGGCGCATGTCGCCTTCGACCACGTTTCCGTCAAAATCGACCACGACCATGTCGCTCGGCTTCATCGCTTCGTAGCTGACGCCGCTCGGCTTGATGACGAACAATCCGCTCTCCCGGTCGACCGCGCTGGCATTGCCCCAGGTAAACTTCACCAGGCCGTGCTTCGGCAGTTCAAGATTCGCTTCGTACACTTCTTGTTTCAGTTGCTCTAACAATGTAGGTCACTCCTTTTATTTCAAATGGTCGACGGCCGCTTGTTCGATCGCGAGGCCGGCTTTGTAGCGTTCGATGAAGGTTCCGAAACCTGCAACGTCTGACGGGTCCGGCGCGATCTCTTCGCCCGCGACGTCTTTGAACACTTTTTCGCCGAGGAAATGTTCCAAACTTTCGGACTGCTCCTTATTCGTCATATAGGAAGCCAGCAGCGCCATGCCCCAGGCTCCGCCTTCTCCTGCCGTGGACATGACCGAGATCGGGACGTTCAGCGCGGCTGCCAACGCTTTTTGCCCGACGACCGGAGTCTTGAACAGGCCGCCGTGGCCGAGCAGGCTGTCGATCGCTACCTTCTCGTTCTCGGTAAGGATGTCCATGCCGATCTTGAGTGCGCCGAACGCGCTGAACAGATGGGTGCGCATGAAGTTGGCGAGGTTGAAGTTGCTTTCCGGCGAACGGACGAACAGCGGTCGGCCTTGCTCAAGTCCCGTAATGTTCTCGCCCGACAGATAACCGTAACTGAGCAATCCGCCTGCATCCGGGTCGGCTTCGAGCGCTTTGCTCAGCAGCGTGCCGTACAGCTTGCCGGAGTCGGCTTCGTAGCCCATCGCCTGCGCGAATTCGCGGAACAGTCCCATCCAGGCGTTGAGGTCGCTGGAGCAGTTGTTCGCGTGCACCATCCCGACCGGGCTGCCGTCCGGCGTGGTCACCATGTCGATCTCCGGGTACAGCTTGGACAGCTCATGCTCCAACACGATCATGGCGAACACCGACGTGCCGACGGACACGTTGCCGGTGCGCTTTTTGACGCTGTTGGTCGCGACCATGCCCGTTCCGGCGTCGCCTTCGGGCGGACACAGCGCAATGCCCGGTTGAAGATCGTCTTCCGGATCCAAAAGAAGCGCGCCTGCTGCCGTCAACGTGCCTGCTTGTTCGCCGGAGAGGAGGACTTGAGGCAGAACGCTTTGGAGCGTCCACGGATAATTTTTCGAAGCGATCAGATCGTCGAACTGCCGGACCATCGCCGGATGGTAGTTATGCGTCTCTTCGTCGATCGGGAACATGCCGGAAGCGTCGCCGATGCCGATCGCTTTGCTGCCGGTCAGCAGCCAATGGATGTATCCGCCCAGCGTGGTCACGAAGTCGATATTCGGCACATGCTCTTCGCCGTTCAAAATGGCTTGATACAGATGCGCGATGCTCCAGCGTTCCGGGATGTTGAATTGGAACAAGTCCGTCAGCGCCTTAGCGGACGCGCCCGTCGTGGCGTTGCGCCAAGTACGGAACGGAACGAGCAGTTCGCCTTGTTTATCGAAAGCCATATAGCCGTGCATCATGGCGGAAAAGCCGATCGAGCCGACGGTTTGCAGCGTCACGCCGTATTTGGCGCTGACTTCCTGCTTCATTTCGCGGTAAGCGGCTTGGAGGCCCTTGATGATCTCTTGTTGGTCGTAGGTCCAGAAGCCGTCTTTGAGCTGGTTTTCCCACTCGTAGCTGCCGGATGCGATGGTGTCGAAGCTTGGATCGATCAGGACGGCTTTGATTCGGGTCGAGCCGAATTCGATGCCGAGCGACGTTTTGCCTTGGGTGATGATTTCTTTCAAGTCTGCTTGACTCATAATCATGTTTGTCCCCTTTCTATACGAACGGCTTTCGGTCTGATCCGGCAAATGATGAGACAACTTGGCGGAGCAGATCGAAAGTATGCGGTTTCATTATCTGACGAGTCTAGTATATTTTTTGTACGTACATTTGTCAATATTGGTTGGTAGTTATACCAACATTAAGTTCCTGTTCGGTTGTGGAGCTGGGCGTTGCGGGAGGGATTGGTTAGCGGATGCTTTCGAAGTGCCTTTCTACGAAAGGCTTTAGGTCGCGTGTTGAACTGGGGAAGCTGGATTGGATTTTATGAAGGAAGCTTACCCAGTTCAAAGGCGAACGCTATCGCTCCTGCACTCAATCCCTCCCTCCGCTTGAAACGCTCGGGGAAACCGTAAAAGGATTAATGGTGGGAGAACTACCTTTGTGGGTGGGGAGGGGAAGAGGCCTCGCCTGCGGCATTGGCCTTTTTTAAAAAAGTTGAAGGTGTACATCTTTTAGGATCGTTTGCTAATTGGGAAATTCGTGCTAAGATGTGTACGTACAACTTTCTCGAAAATTGAAAAATATGATAAAGAAAAGATACGAGAAACAACAAAGATATGAGATCCGAGAGATACGAAAGACAAGAAAGAAGTGAATCTTAAGATGAAACCTAAGTATCAAGTGATTATAGAAGAGATCAAAAGTCATATTCTTTCGGGGACGTATAAGGTGGGGGAGAAGATTCCTTCGGAGCTGGCGCTGCAGGAGAGTTATGACGTCAGTCGGCAGACGGTGAGGAAAGCGCTGCTGGAGCTGTCGAACGAAGGGTTTTTGCGCAGCGAGAGAGGGTCGGGGACGTATGTGAGCAGTCAGTATCGGTCGAAAACGGGGGCGAAGTCTTCGAATAAGACGATCGGGGTGATTACGACGTATATTTCGGACTACATTTTCCCCTCCATCATTCGCGGGATCGAGAGTCGGTTGAACGAGGAGAATTATTCGCTGCTGCTGGCCAGTACCAATAACGACATCGCTCAGGAAAGAAAAGCGCTGGAGATGATGCTGTCGTACGGGGTGGACGGGTTGATCGTGGAGCCGACGCGCAGTAACGTGTACAACCCGAATATCGCGTACTACCTTTCTTTCAAAGAGCAGGATGTTCCTTTTACGATGATCAATGCTTATTACGAGGAGCTCGAGGTTCCGTTTTTCTGTCTGGATGACGTGCAGTCGAGCTATCTGGCGACGCGCGAGCTGATCGGCAAAGGGCATACGCAGATCGGGATTATCGCGAAAATGGACGATCTGCAGGGGAAGTTTCGGATGAAAGGGTTTATCAAGGCGCTGGGCGAGGATAAGCTGCGGTTCCAGCATGAGCATGTGCTTTCGTTCGATACGGACAGCAAACCGGACTTGTCCGTGAATCTGGAGAAGTATTTGACGGAAAATCGGGACGAATTGACGGCGCTGGTGTGCTACAACGACGAAGTCGGGCTGGAAGTGGTGAACGTATGCAAAAAGCTGGGGATTTCAATTCCGGATGAGCTGTCGATCGTGGGCCAAGACAACTCGTATATGGCCAAAAACGCGAATATTCAGTTGACTACGCTGACGCATCCGCAGGAGCAGTTAGGGCGCGACGCGGCGGATTGGGTGATCAAGAGTTTGCAGGGGAAAAAGGATTTGCCGGAGAAAAATTATTATCAACCGGTGTTGGTGGAAGGCGAGACGGTGAAAGTGATCGAGGTCGAATAAACGATATGAAAAAAGCAGCCCTTCTGATGAGGAGAGGCTGCTTTTTGCGTTGAGGATCGGCAGACGGGGCGGTTTTTTTTAAGCCTGAAGCTGGAGCGCGAAAATCTTATTCAAATGTTCGCGAAGTTTGACGATATACGTATCAACTTGCGGGTTCGTGATCACGTCGTGAATGCTGAAGCTTTCCAGCGCTTCCATGCCCACGAAGCGCTGCGTCGCGTGGATATGCTCCAGCGTTCCTTCCAGGTCCAACCCTTTGAAGAAGCCTTCCGGATTGTTATACTCGCTCTCGGGAGCGTTCCAAGTCGTGGACAGCATGTAGGTTTTTCCTGTCAGCAGTCCGCCTTTTCCGTATTGTTCGGCTCCCGCGAAAGTAACGCCGTATTCGTAGACTTCATCGAAATACTGCTTGAACAGCGTCGGCAGCGAGAACCAATAAATCGGCGTTTGGAAAATGACCGTGTCCGCCCATTGGAATTTTTCTTGTTCCTCCTTGATGTCGTAACCTTGCTGCACGATCGTCTTTTTCACCTGATGCTGCGCCGACAAAACGTTTACCATTTCGTCGAACAGGGTTTGGTTCAACCGTCCTTGCGAGTAAGGATAAAACTGGTGGCCGTTCACGATCAAGATGTTTTTCATTGTATTCTCCTTCTATCCTTTCGGATTCGCGAATGTGTTAAAATGAAGCATGTTTAAGTGATGCATTCATCCTAACCTCATTCGAATCGTTCAAGAAGGACTCCGTTTATATCGCTATTCCGACTTTGACGATTCGCGATTCTATAACTTGCGATCCTGATACTGCGAGTATCAGTTTGAAAGGAGCGTTCCGCCGTGAGCGACGATCAACGCCGTCAGGAGCTCGGGCAATTTCTGCGTACGCGCAGGCTTCGGCTTTCGCCGGAAGAAGCGGGTCTGCCGCATACCGAGTTGAAAAGAAGAAGAACCAAAGGCCTGCGGCGCGAAGAAGTGTCCGCGCTCGCCGGAATTTCGCTGCCGTGGTACACCTCTTTGGAGCAGGGGCGCGATATCAACGTATCCGAACAAGTGCTGGACAGCCTGGCACGCGTGTTCCGCCTGAACCCGGACGAACGCCATCATCTGCATTTTTTGGCGAACCCTCGTCAGGCCGCTTTGATCCCGAAACGCGAGGATTCGGACATCTCGCCCTCCTTGCATTATTTGCTGGATCAGATGCCGCTGTGCCCCGCTTATGTGACCGACGCGAAAATGAACGTGCTGGCCTGGAACCGTTTGGCCTTCTCCGTATTCGGTTCGTTCGGCGCAGAGGAATGCCGCGAACGCAACATGATCTGGCGCATCTTCATGCTGCCGGCTTATCGTTCGATGTTCGTCGATTGGGAAGACTTGGCGACGTCGCTGCTCGGCCATTTCCGGGTGATGTACGGGCAGCATCTCGAAGATCCGTGGTATACGGAATTCGTGCGGGAAATGACCGAAAGCAGCCCCGAGTTCGCCGGAATGTGGGAAAATTACGAGGTACGCTGCGCAAGCCGATTCCCGCAGGCGATCGAACATCCCAGGGTCGGTTCGCTGAACTTGTCGACGCTCGTCATGCCGGTGCAAAACGGAAGCGGACAGTTTCTCCACGCCTATACGCCGGATTTGCAGGACGGTTCGGCCGAGCTTCTGGCCCGGCTGGCGGAGGAAACGGCGGTCCGGAAGGCTTCGTCGATTGACTAATCTAATCCATCAGCGTTTCGTCAATCGATCGGCTGCGGCTTGAGCTTGGGATTGAACAGCGGCCGCGGCTTGATCCGCCGTCTTTTTATTGCTTGCCGCAAGCTTCAGCTCTTGCTCCAGGATCGACCAGAAGTTCGCTTCCAGAGCGAAAGACTTGAGGCTTACGGAATGGGCTTTCAGATACGGATCCAGATTCGGTTTCAGTCGATAAAAAGCATCTGCCTCGTAACCGGCGTACTCGTCGACCATACGGGACAACAGATTAATATTGTCGGGAGTCTTGGCGCTATAGTAGGCTTCGGCATATTCCTCGCCCGTGACGTACTCGATGAAGTCCCAAGCTCCCTCGACATTCGATGCCTGGGCAGGAACGGCGAAGATATCGCTTGTGTAAAAATCGCCCGTGGAGTTGCGACCTTCGGAATCGGCCGGACCCGCAGCGATGCCGAGCGTGAACGGCTTGTAATTTTTCACGCTGCTTTTGGCGGCCTGCAGATTCTTCAGTTCCGTGACCGAGGATACGACCATCGCGGATCTGCCCATGACGAACGGACTGCTTTGCAGGTAGTTTTTGGCGGATAGGCTGATCTTCTCGTCCAGCACCCCGGACTTTGTGGCTCCGATCGAAATATCGTAGGCTTTTTTCCAAGCCGGCGTATTCGAAGTCACTTTCAAAGTCTCCGGATCAATAGGCGACAATCCTTCCGTCCGCGCAATCTGCATCGCCAGGTTGGCGGACCCGAAAGAACTGAGTCCCCAAATCCGCGAATCTTTATCTCCGGCAGTCGGGAACTTGCGGGCAAGTTTCAAAACTTCTTCCCACGTCATCCCGTCTTTCGGCGGCTCGACGTTGTACTTTTCGAACAGATCGGCATTGTAGAAAAGGGCGTTCGTCTGCACGCTTTTGCTCAAGCCGTACAGCTCGCCGCCGCCCTGCTTCTTCAATTCGTCGATCAGTCCCGGATACAGCGCGGCCGTGTCGTAATCGTCGCGTTCCATAAGCGGCTCCAGATCCTTCAGCTTTTTCCCCTCGGCCATTTGTCGGTAATTGTACGGATCCAGCATGACCAGGTCCGGCGAATGCTTCGCGATCAGTTTGTCGTAATCAAGCTTGCCGTAGTCGGGCGCGATCACTTCGAATTCCGTCAAGGGATACTTTTTGCTGAAGGCATTCCCGTAATCCTTGTCGAACGCCGCTTCGCTGCTGTACACGACTTTTAACGTTTGTTTCATATCCGGACCGGCGAACGCTTTCGGAGCCGCAAGCAGCCCGGAAGAAACCAACGCCAAGCCCAGACTGCCGATCACGGCTTTGCGCCATACTTTTTTTCTCAAAATAAACCCTCCGCTCGTTTGTGTTAAACGCTTATTCGTTCAAGAAAAATCTCTGTCGGTTGCTTGGTCAAAGTCCTGCCCTGCAGGATTGCTCGCCCACCCTCCTTCCCGTTCGCCATGAACCCAGTATAGAAAAGAGAACTTACCGTTCGGCTGCCGAAGTTCTTACCGTTCCCTTAAATAACGCTGATCTTCACGGTAAGGAAAATCCGGGCAAACAAACGAAAAGCACCCCGCAAGGGGTGCTTTTCATGTGCCGCCGTTTACTTTTTCGCTATGCCGTCGAGGAGCTTCTGCACCTGCGCATGGATCGACGAAAGAGACTTGTCCGAAGACTTTTTGCCGCTGACCGCCTGCTTGATTTCGCTCTGCACGACTTTGGAATATTGGACGTTGAACGCCATTCCGACGGACGAATAGTCTTGCATGTCCAGGTTCGGCTTGAGCTTGTAAAAAGCAGCCGTGGAATAGCCGCCGTACGTTTTGCCGTAATCCGTTCGGGTCAGCGCATAGTCGAATCCTTTGTCCGACCGGGCTTTCGCGTATTCCGATCCGTTATAAAATTTGATGAACTCCCAAGCCGCGTCTTTGTGGGCGGAATCGGACGGAATGGTCATGATGGCCGGGAGCGTAACGTTCCGGGTCGTCTTTTTGTTTTCGGAATCTGCCGGCCCCGCCGCGATTCCGACTTGGAAAGGCTTATAGTTCTTCACGGCGGACTTGTCTGCCGCGATGCTTCTCAGAGCGCTGCTGCTCGAAAAGTCGATCAGCATCGCCGAGCGTCCCATGATGAAGGAATTCTTGTCGTAACCGCTCTCGTTCGATCCTTCGATCGTGCCGGATTTGATCGCTTCGATCGCCGTCGCGTACGTTTTTTTCCAAGCGGCCGTATTCATCGCGGCTTTGGCATTCGCGGAGTCGTAACGGGCCAAGCCTTCCGAAGTCGCCATATTGTTCAACAGGTAGGCATAGCGGTCGAGCGGGAAATCAAGCCCCCAGATCCGCGTGCTCGAGCTGCCTTTCGTCGGGAATTTTGCGGCCAGCTTCAAGATTTCTTCCCACGTCATTCCGTCTTTCGGAAGCGGAATATTATATTTTTCGAACAAATCGACATTATAAAAAATCGACTGCGTATTGAAGTACGGACTTAGCCCGTAGAGCTTGCCGCCGCTTTTGAGCGCATCCAGCAGTCCGGGGTAGATCGTGGCGGTATCATAGCCGTCGCGCTTGATCAGCTGTCCCAGATCGGTCAACTGCTTGGTTGGGGCCAACTGCTTATATTCGGTCACATTCAGCATGACCACGTCGGGAGACTGCTTGGCGATAAAGTCGGTCAAGCTGCTTTTGCCGTCCCAACGCACGCTTTGAACAGTGACGTCGGGGAACTTTGTTTTAAACAAGGCTTCGTCGAACAAGTATTTATCCTTGTACATCACTTTCACGATTTGCTTCGTTCCGCTTTGAGCCTGGGGAGCTGCGTAAGCGGCGGCACCTCCCGCCAAAACGAACAACACCATGCTTAAGCTTAGGATCGACATCTTATGTATCCAGCCGTTTTTCATCCTGATCCCTTCCTTTCGTTTGCTTGTGCTTTCCAAGTGTAGAAGACAAAGCTTATCGGCTGCCTACCGGAATCCTTACCATTTCCTTAAATCGTCCGCCCTTTGTTCATTGCTTCGGAAATATCGCTTATAATGATCATGCTGTTGTTTCATGCAAAAGAGATAGAGGAATCAGGGGAGGACTTATGGCCGAAAGCACGATTTTGATGGTGGACGACGAAGTCGAGATTACTCGATTGATGAGTATTTATTTTAAGAACGAAGGCTTTAAGCTGCTGCAAGCTTCGAACGGCCTGGAGGCCTTGGAGGTTCTGCAAGCCAATCCGGTCGATCTGATCGTTCTCGATCTGATGATGCCCGAGATGGACGGACTGCAGGCCTGCATGAAAATACGGGAAACGAATTCGATCCCGATCATCATGCTGTCGGCCAAAAGCCAGGATATCGACAAAATAGCGGGACTCAGCATTGGCGCCGACGATTACGTGACCAAGCCGTTCAACCCGCTCGAGCTGATCGCGCGCGTCAAGTCGCAGCTTCGAAGAGCAAACCGGTTCAGTCCCGCGTCGGCCGAAGCCAACGAAATACATATCGAAAATGTCGCGATCAACATCGCGTCCCATACGGTGACGGTCGATCGGGAGGAGATCAAACTGGCTCCCCGGGAATTCGCCCTGCTTCATATGCTAGCCGTCAACCGGGGAGTGGTGCTGAGCATGGACCGCATTTACGAAGAGGTCTGGAACGAGCCTTTCATGCAGTCGAAAAACAGCGTCATGGTCCATATCCGCAAGCTCCGCGAGAAGATCGAACGCAATCCGCGCGAACCGCAGATCATCAAGACGGTATGGGGAATCGGGTACAAAATCGAAAACGAACCGAGAACGAGGGGAGAGTAGAATCCGATTGCAATGGCTGTATACGATTCGCTGGCGTTTAATGCTGATCATGGTTGCAAGCCTGGCTTTGACGGGCGCGGCTATTTTTTTTGGGTATTTCATGGCGGGCGCGCTGCAAAAAACCAAATACGCCGCCGTCCCGATCAATTGGACGATCGAGAACGTCGGATCCCTTCGCGTGATGGTCATAGCCGGAATCCTGCTTTTTCCCGTCATGTTCTTTCTGGGCAGCCTTCGTTTGGTTCGGGATCTGCGCCGGATCGACGCCGGCTTGCAGGAGATATCGGCGGGCCGGTTCGGCCAGGCCGTTACCGTCAAAGGCAATGACGAGCTCGGCCGAATAGCGGAAAGCATGAACCGGTTGAGCCGCGAATGGGACCGCGATCTGGCCGAAATGACGCGCGGCTTGGAAGAGATCGCCGGCGGACGGTTCGACCATCGAATCCGGGAAATTCCCAATCATAAATTGGGCGAGGTCGCGCTCAGCATCAATCGGATGAGCGAGCAGTTGAAGCATTCGATCGCGGAAGAGCGCAAAGCGGAAAAAACCAAAAACGACTTGATAACCGGCGTATCGCACGACCTGCGCACGCCGCTGACCTCGATTCTCGGCTTTCTCGAAGTGATCGAACAGGATCGGTATCAGGACGAAGTAGAGATGCGCTATTATATCAACATCGCGTACGAGAAGTCGCTCGCGCTTCGGCGGTTGATCGACGAATTGTTCGAATACACGCGAATCAACAACGGGCTGCCGTTGGAGCTGAGCGAACTCGACATCGCCGGATTGATCGGTCAGCTGGCCGAGGAGTTCGTGCCGATCACGGAGAAGGCGGGCATGGAAATCAGGCTGAATCTGCCGGAAGAGGATTTCAAGCTCCGAGCGGACGGAGGCTTGCTGGTTCGAGCTTACGAGAACATTATCGCCAATGCCATCCAGTACGGAAAAGCGGGCAAATATATCGACATCCGCATCATGCGGGAAGCGCAAACGCTGGCCGTGCAGGTCCGGAATTACGGAGATCCTATTCCGGAGCGGGATCTGCCGTTCATATTCGACCGCTTCTACCGGGGCGACCGCTCCAGATCGAAACAGACCGGAGGCACGGGTCTCGGGCTGGCGATCACGAAAAGCATCGTCGAGGTGCACGGAGGATCCATTACGGCGCGCAGCGGCAAAAAGGCTACCTTGTTCGAGACAAGGTTCCCGATCTTCGATCCGGATCGGATCGGAGAAAAAGCAAGCGCAGAAACAGGCATGCATCCCGAAATCGAACAGAGACCGGAGGCGATCGAAGAATCGATCGCTCCCCCGGCGCCGGAACCTTTTCCCAAGCCGGCCCCGCCCTCGCTTACGGCTCCTGCTCCGAAGCGGAACGGGTCCACCCGTAGACTGGCCTTGTTCCGCTCCGGGTTAGCCGCGATCCCGATGATCGTCCTGCTTGCCGGCGCGGTCGTCCTGGTCAGCGTCGAGAACGTGTTCACTTCCGAGCTTCAAGCCGGTCCCGATGCCGAAGTGCCGCAATCCGGCAATTCCGTGCCGACTCCCGCTGTCCGGGAACAGCCGATCTACCTGCTGACAGGCAAAACGGATAAAACATTCACCATTCTGATTCACCAATACTTTTTCACCGATCGGGATATCACGGTCCAATACTCCATGAAACATAATCCGGTCCGGCCCGCGGATTCGAAACCGGCTCAAAAATCGATCACGCCGCTCTTCGAATTGGATACTTCCACAAGGCGGGCGGTACGAGGCATGGACGGCAGCGATACCGGGATAAAGCTGCATAAAAACGGCGTGATCCAGTATTCGTTCAACGGAAAAACGCCTCCGGACAAGTTCAAATTGAAGGTGAACATCAAACATTTGGTTTTGGTGGACGATCAGGATCGGCAAAGCACGGTCGACGGAAATTGGAGCTTCGAAATTCCGGTAGAGAAAAACTACGCGGTAGACGGCAGCCCTTTGGAACCCTGGAATCCGTAACGGGTTATGCAGATCAAGAAAAAAACTGGCGCCGGTACTTTACCGGCACCAGTTTTTTAATTTTCGTTGCGATTTCCTTCGCGAGACATGACGATGCGGACGCCAATCTTGGGTAACGTGTGGGGATACGGACAAGACGTGAAGGCCGTGATTTCGTTATCGAATAGGTCTTTAACCGCAGACAGATAAAGCCGATGCTCGCCGGCCCGGTACTGTATCATATCCGTTATTCACTGTTCGTTCGGATGGAGATGCGCCGCGCCCGTCGAACCGGCTGCGGGATTTCCGAGCGCCGGCAGGATCAGCCCGTCGAGCAAAGCCGCATAGAACACTTTCTCGAACGGCTTGCGTTCAACAAGCCCGCGAAAAGCGGACGTCGACGTAATTACCCGACAAGCCAGCTCGAGGTCCGCATGCTCGGAAATCTCGCCGCGGGCGGCGGCCCGCTTCATCTATCTTCGCGCGGCGTGCGGTCCGTCACCGTCGAGCTTTGCCCTTCGGTGCACGGCGAAGGCGATACCGGGTTCATTCCGAGACTGATCGACACGGCGAAAGCCAGGGGCTTTTCGGCTTACGTCGAAGACGGAGGCAATCGTTGGCCCGCCGTGCATCGTTTGGATGCCGCGCGGCTTTACCGATTGGCGGTGGAAAAAGCGCCGTCCGGCTCCAGGTTCGAAGGCGCTGCCGACGAAGGCGTGCCGTTTCGCGAGATTGCGGACGCGATCGGCCGACGGCTGAACGTGCCCGTCGTCGGGATCGCCCGCGAAGAAGCCGACGCGCACTTCGGTTTTCTGGGCACGCTGGCTTCGCTGGATATTCCGCGGTCGAACGCGGCGGCCCGCGAAGTTCTGGGGTGGCAGCCCGTACAGCCGGGATTGCTCGCCGATCTGGAGCAGCCGCATTATTTTGACCTCGTAAAAAGATAAAGGATTCTTGACTTCTTTCTTCGATCGGCAGCGCAGCAAAAAAGACACCGGGCATGGATGCCGGTGTCTTTCGTCATGCCTTTTTCCGTCCTCGACTACTGCAGGAGCCACCTTTTAAAGAGTCTTAATGATCGCTTCCAACTCTTCCAGCAGCACTTTGGCAAGCTCGAAATTTTCATTTTTCAACGCTTGTTCGACTTTCAATTCCACGGCTTTTTTCTGCTGCTCGTTGTGCAGATAGTCTTTGCTGAAATGACGGTTGTAAATCATCTGTCTGAATTTGCGCATCGTCATTTTTCGGATACTTTTGTTATCGATGATCAGGACGTAATCCATACCGTTGACGACGGAGTAGAAATCGTGGGAGATCATCAGGATCGCGCCTTTGTAGTCTTGAACGGCTTTTTCCAGCGCGATTTGCGAGTAGAGGTCCAAATGGCTTGTCGGTTCGTCGAGAATCAGAACATTGGCCTCGGCGGCGGCGACTTTCGCCAATTGGAGCATGTTTTTTTCGCCGCCGGACAAGGATTCGATCTTTTGCTCCAGAATCTCGCCTTCGAAGCCGTAATGCAGCAGATGCGCGCGGATCTCGTCATACGTGTCGAATCCGGCATCGATAAACTCGTGCAGAATCGTGTTGGAGTCCTTTAGCGTCTCCCCTTGAAGCTGCGACAAATAACCGATTTTCGCATCCGGATTGATCCGGATCGCTTCATGCCCGTTACGGAAAATGTCGCGCAGCAGCGTCGTTTTCCCCGTGCCGTTCGGACCGATGATCGCGACTTTATCCGTGGATTTGATCTCGAACGTCACGTTTTGGAGCAGCAGCTCGTCGAACGAAACGCCGTAATCCTCTACGTTGATCACCGCGACATCTTCCAATTCAGGTCCGTTCGCGAACGCGATCTTCGGCTGCTTGATATCGACGAACGGCGCTTTGATCCGGCGGGCTTCCAAACGTTCCTGGAATCGCACTCTGGCTTTTAACGCGCGGCCTCTCGACGCTTCCGAATTATACGTCGCGATCTCTCTGAGGTTGTCGATAATGCCGTCGTAACGCTCGATCTCTTCCCGTTCGGCGACCGCGATTTCTTGCAGCTCGATCTTGGTCTGAAGCAGATAGAAATTGTAGTCGATATACCGTCCGTCGAACTCTTGGATCTCGGTGTTTTCGAGGTGGATGATTTTGTTGAAGCAATGGTTCAGCAGGTAGCGGTTGTGCGTGACGACCAGCAGCATGCCTTTATGGGAATTGATCAGCTTGCGCAGCGAATTCAAGTTCTCGAAGTCCAAAAAGACATCCGGTTCGTCCATAATGAGCAAATCCGGACGGCTGATCATTTCCTTCATGACTTGGATCAGCTTGAACTCCCCGCCGCTTACGGAGGTGACGTCCAGGTCTTTGAGGTTCATCAGGTTGGCCAGGTTCAGCTGTTTGTTGATGACGTTCTCGAAGTTGTCTCCGTCCATCGCATTGAACGCGTCCAAAGCCAGTTGATACTTTTCCATTACCGCATCCATGTCCGACGTCGTCGCCATTTCCGCATAAATCCCGGTGAGCTCGTCTTGAATCTTGTTAAACGGTTCCGCGATATATTCAAATACGGTCATTTGCTGCGCAGGGTCGACTTGCGAGAACTGACTGACGTAGCCGATGCTGCAATTCGGATCGATCGCGAGCTTCCCGTCGTACAAATGCTTGTCCGGGTCCATCAGGATCTCGATCAGGGTGCTTTTCCCGCTGCCGCTGGTACCGATAAATGCGCAGTGTTGGCCTTCTTCGAGCGTGAAGGAAACGTCGGTGTAGAGTTCTTTTTGCGGGAAAGAGAAGGATAGGTGTTCTAGTTTGATCATGGTGTTACCTTTCTGAATCGCCGTTATGGCGGTTATTTGGGAAAGCTGCTTAGAAATCAGGGATTATATTGTTCTTTTACTGTTATGATTATACGTTTTTCGCCTCTGAGTTGCACCGTTCATTTTTGTTTACGGCAAACGGGGGACCCCCGGATCGGGATTCCTCCGCAAACGTGTCTCAAGTGAGCGAATCCAGTGCGGTCTTTAACCGCGGGTTAAATTCCAGCACGTTAAAGATGGTTTTAACGAGCGCTTGCATAGCAAACGCATGCTGCGGGAGCGAACATAATAAAACAACAATTAACAACAGGCTGGTGTACGATTTCTTTTTTCTCATCGGGATGACCCTCTCGCCGTGATTAGCATGGATTGCTGTCTTTGTACTTTATCGTGCGAGATCGTACGACTTATGAGGTGCAAAAAAATGGGCAGTAAAAATACGGCACATTCCGGCTGCGAAAACTGTGTTATAATGACGTCGTCTTTTGCTGAAAAAACATAATCTGAAGATAGGACGGTTCGGGATGAAGGGATTCCTTGCGACGCTAGCAGAACCAAGACGATTGTTCATTATGCTGATCGGCAACATTTTTTTGGGTATGGGAATTAGTATTTTCAAACTGTCCGGCTTGGGGAACGATCCCTTCAGCGGTATGGTCATGGCTCTTGCAGATACGAGCGGGATCGCGTATGCCCGGTTTCTGATTCTGCTCAACCTGTCCTTGTTCGTGATACAGCTGATTTGGGGACGTCGATTTATCGGAGCGGGCACTTTTGTAAACGCTATATTTCTGGGGTATTTTGCGACCTTCTTTTATAACATCTGGATCGATGTGTTGGGCGAACCTCAACTTCTGTGGCAGCGCGTCGTGACGGTAGCGGTCGGCGTGGTGGTCTGCAGCTTCGGCGTGTCGCTGTATCAGACTTCGAATGTCGGCATTGCTCCCTATGACTGCTTGTCCTTGTTAATGAGAGATCGTTTTCCGCGAGTCAGCTATTTCTGGCACCGGATGTTCACGGATGCTCTCTGCGCGTTGATTTGCTTCTTGTTCGGGGGCATTATCGGACTGGGGACGTTGGTGTGCATGATCGGCTTGGGGCCGATTATTCATTTCTTTAACGTGTATGTTGCGGAAAAGCTTGTGGCTGGAAAATGGTCGGCCGCAAAAGCGGCAAGTTAGCAAAAAAAGAAACGGCACCCGGGAGGGCGCCGTTCTTTATTTCTATCCGATCCGAATCGTTCAAATACTGAAACGATGCCAGATCAAAATTCAATGCCCCCAGATTCGGATAATGCAGCGTCTTGGGAGCATCGAAGCGATCCAGAACCTCATGGGATTCCCCAAACTCCCGAAACTCCCCGCTCGCCTGCGATAGAGCTTCGAATTGCTTCGACTACCGCTCATTTTTTCTGTATTATACGTTAAAACACCCTACAAGATGACTTTTTTCAAAGGTTCATCTTGTAGGGTCCGTTTTATTTGCCCGTGTCAATCCTTTTACCGAGCTGAGTTATACGATTACCATCGAATTAAAATCCTCCGGAACCAGGAAAGCCAGGGAAACCAGGGAAACCAGGGAAACCTGGATCTTCCCCTTCGCTACCTTCTCCATCGTCCAAGATAAGTTCATACGTCGCATTTTGAGCCGGAACCAAGTTCATTTCGAACTCTTGAATTTCCGGTGCGCCGTCAAGTGCTTTCCATCCCGTTCCCGTCATGCCCAATTGCCATACATTTTTGCTTGGAACCGTGAACTGGACGCCGAACCGATAGGTTTCTTCATTAATAACGATCTCTTGCTGCGTAGAAGGATCAATCGCCATAAATTTAACTTTGTACACATTGCGATCATAATACAGCTTCAATGTCGTACTGCCGTCTTCATTCACAACGCCGCTTCCGATCGTTTCGTAATCGGCTCCGCTTCCCGTCAGCGCATAGAAGCCGGGATACGTCTTAGGCGTTGCTGTCACCGTCTTGCCAACTGAACCTTGCAACTCTTCCGTATCGACCAATTCAAATGCAGAGTCGATGCCGGTGCCGCGTTGATAATGTTCTACGGTATACTTTTGCTTTGCCAAATCTTCGGTCCATTGCGCCGTATAAGTCACGTTATGTGGCGGCATGTGAGTATAGCCATTATCATACTCTGACGGGATAGCAGGTGACCAGCCTGCGAAGATATAACCGTCACGTATTGGATCAGCAGGGATTAGACTATGCATGTCGTGTATCATGTAACTTTTTGCTACAGTATTGTCAGTGAATGTGCCTCCTTGCAAATCATATGCAAGCTCATACTTGCGTTCGAGATATCGTTTCACGACCAATCTTGTATCTTCATAGGGTCTAACCACAATCATATGGCTCGGTAGATAATCTGGAGGCGATGGAGAATAAGGAAAATCAACTGATAATTCATATTCATTCGGTTTGATAAAGTTGGATACCTGTTCTTTAGCATTGAATAATGTGAATGCCGGTGCCAAGTAAACTTCAGTTCCGGCTTTGTAAAATTGTGCGTCGTACCGATCTCTAACATAATAGTCTACAAACACTCTTACATCTTTTTTTGCATCAAAGTATAATTTATAAGTTCCTCCGTTATAAACCGGGACCGTTTCAGGCATCCCTTCTTCCGCTCCCAAGAAAACAAGACCTGCATTAAAGTTTAGCAGATAACTCGGAATAATTAATTGCTCTCCGTACTTCATATATTCTGTAAAAACTCTTTCTGATTCATCGATAGGCAATGTCGCTTTTGAAAAGTCATATTGGAAGTTTACGGCAAAGAGTTGACGTTCGTAATATTGTTTGATAACCGTGGAACCGTCTCCCTTGATCACCGCTTGCGTCGGTTGAGGCGTTACCATACCTTCTATTTGTTCGGGAGATGTTACAACTGTACTATCCGTTGTTCCTCTTAACTTCTTCGTATCCACCAGGGTGTACCCTTCATCGTGTAAATTTTCCGTGTAGGTCTCCACCAAATACGGGGTGTCCGAAGCAGGGATGAACTTCGCATAATAAGTAAAATCTTCTGCAAACATGAGCTTTGGTGCTTTGGTCTTCACATACGGCTTTCCTTGATACTCGCTGTACCACCCTTCAAATGCATAACCCGGCTTGACTGGCTCAGACATATTAGGAAGCGTTGATGAATGAGGGACACTAATCTGTCGTATGATTCTCATCTGCGCAGGAGGTACGTTATCCTCATATTCTTTTAAAGTAAACGTATAGGTATCTTTAAGGTTGTTGTACAGAACCTCATAGGTACGTTTGGTCTGATCGCCGCCCAATACTGCGCTTGGTCCACTATACGTAATGATTAATTCCGTATCGTAACCCACATTATCGGAAAAAGTAGGTATGATCAGACGATTGCGATAGTCATAGGCAAAGCGGTAATCCTGCATATAACCCCGATCCGGATTTCTCGTTTCAGGATTTTCTAACTGAATCGTAAAGTCAGCAGGGTCATATTGAACAGATCTGATCTCGCCGTCATGCAGATCCATCTCGTCCATTCTAAAAGCTTCCAATGGAATTTGATAACCGGCTCTGCCAATATCGCCGTGGATGGTGATCGGCTCTACTTCATCTTTCTCATAGGAGAAGTCCAACATCGCGTTGCGCGTACCCATTTCAAACAAAGGAAACTCATAACTTGTCGAGAAAGGCACTGCCGAGAAGGTTCCCTTAAATGCTTGTGCAATAATTTTTATATCCAAATATAACCCGACTTCCAAATGATATGCACCTTGCATTTTAGTGATCGGATCGCTACCGTCGGTCTCCTCGTAATGATAATAGAAGAACCCCCAGAGCTTGATATATCCGCCTAGCTCTGCCTGCACACCTATACTGTTAAGTTCCGTGGATAAGGCGCCGACCTCCACCGTCAATCGAATCCCTGCCCTTAATCCCAGTTCCCCCATCGCATAGAACGTAAACGAGTAGGATTCGGGAACCAGTACTTCTTGGCCATTTCGGACTTCAGCCGCCAGAATTCGCATACTAAAGCTGTAACGTTGACCGTTCAGATACGTATACACGACTCCGATCGAAATGTTCACTTTGGCGCTTACGACAAACTCGGCTTTAAATACGACTTCAAACAAACCGTTAATTACCCGTACGCTGGCTCTGAAGATTGGTTTTTTGATAAGATCTACCCAATCCACATCTTCATTCTCCAAAAACTCTTTGTACATTTCGGGAAGTTCGTTTGAAATTTCGTCAATTTCGTTATCCGAATACTTCTCGCTTTCTTCCATCACCTTTTTGATCTGTCTGGCGACATTGATCACATCATCGCTTTGCCAATCAATCTCTTCCTCTTGTTCAAACAGACCGAGATTGGCATCGAATTTGATTGCTGTATACGTAAATACATCCAGATTCACATTTACGGAGTAATCAGTAGGGAAGTCGATAATACCCAGATCTGTCCAATACGTTTCTCCCTTAACATTCAGATTAACGGCAAATTCCTGTTCAAAAGTTCCGGTCAATTTGATCTTAATTTCATGATCTTCACTGACTTCGATCGCGACCTCGGCTTCAATTTCTAAAGCGGCACGCACACCTGATAACCCTTTGAAAATAGTCAAATCATCTGAAACCGTTGCTTTGACTTGTTCTAAGCTCACTTCGACTTTTGAACCCGCAATCTCCATTAAGCTTTTTCCCTGCGCTACATTCTCGCTCAGATACTCAATGTCGCTATCGCTGAACGGTGCAGCATATACATTCAGTTCCTTGAAGCTGTCCGTTTGCAAAGCCATTGACGCCAGATAACCCGAAGCCTTTTGCACAAAACCGCTATCTGTTGCTTGCTCTGCCATTTCCGCTTCCAACTCGGCTACATTTTCCGGGCTAAGCAGCTCTTCATTTTGTAGTTCATGATCTTTTTTGTAATAATCAAAGGCCTTGTGCATGTCTTCTTCACTAATGTTTTCGTAAGCAATCGTATACCTGCCATCCGCATAGTTAACGGTGGTGACCTGTCCATAGCTGGCAATTTGGGTTTGTTCGTTCCATTCGCCCGCGTAGAACGCAATAAAGTCTCCCGGATCGACGCTAAGATCTTCTTTGAAATTAAGAGCATCATATTTAGGGTCCGAGAAATCTAGCGCTGATTCTGGAATCATGACTGAATTGTTGCTTGGAGCGCCATACGTATTTTCAGTCACGCTGATCGGCAATACATCGGGTACAAAAATAATATCTGCCACATCCGGCGTTCCGTAATGATATTCATTGCCATTTTGGATCGAAAAGATCGTTACATAAGAAATGTTTCCTTCATCTTCTAAAGGCGCACCTCCGCTGTGATTATTCGGATGTGCTCCATCATAAATCGCAACGTTATCTCCAACGTTAATGCCTCCACCATCATAGACAAAGTAGCCGGTGTTATTATTGTTTGCGGTTACTTCCGTGCTTCCTTCATTGATTGCATACGTGTAGAGCGAGTTTGGAATAAACTTCGCCTGCTGACCGTTCTGACTCATTAGAGACACGTCGGCCGCATTTAAATATTTCAGATCGGAATTGAATGCAAGATTATTAACTTCATCTTTATACGTCGTAAATACGACTTCCCTTGTTGAAGGATCGTATTGTGTATCGCCTTCTTTGAATACTAAAGTCTCTTCAGTCAAAGTAAGCTTGAATGTACCGCCTTCAGGAAATTTCTTACTCTCATTGTTGGCGGTGATTAAGTATTCGTTAGCAACATTCGTGATGGAAATCCCCGTATTCTCCACAAAATCCATATCCGAAGATGAACTGAAATTGATCGCGTCTCGAACTGCGGATTCGGTTAATTCCCCGGAACGGTCTTCAACCTTAATCGAAAATGTGCTGGGTTGTTCCAACTTGCTGATTACAGGAACGCTTTGCACTTCCCGGATCGGCTTCGATAATTCCTTGAACTTGGCGTATAGCGTCATATCCCCTGTCACGATGGTATCGAAAGAAAGTTGTTGTGTACGCGCACGATCGGTATACCAATCAACAAAACTGTAATTTGCCTTCGTTGCAGTCGGCGGTATGCCGACTGGTTTCCCTGCCGCAATCGACTGACTCGCAATCGGAGTGCCTCCGTCTGTATCAAACCTCAGGGTATAAGTTCCGGATGTCGGCGGCGTTGTTGGCGTTGGATTCGTCGGCGTTGGATTCGTCGGCGATGGATTCGCCGGCGATGGAGCCGGTGTTGGAACCGGTTTAGGAGTCGGCGTCGGTACTGGCGTTGGCGTCGGGCTTGGCGTCGGCGCAGGTACAGGATTTCCTTTAATCACTTCGTTGCTGCGCATTACGAAAGAAGCCGCTTCAGCGCGTGTCGCGTTGGACGACGGGTTGAAGTTGCCGTTGCGATCTCCGTTGATCAGACCGACTTTCCATAGTTTCAAGATTGCATCTTTTGCCCAGCTTGACACTTTCCCGATGTCGGTCGGTTCTGTCGTCACTGTATTTTCAGTCGGATAGGCGATCTCGAATTTTTCAAAATATCTGACCATAATAGTCGCCATCTGCTCTTTGGTCACAGTAGCGTTCGGCGCAAACTTGCCTTTGCCTACGCCTGTAATGATTGCGTTCTCGTTCGCCCATTCCACGTACGGCGCGTAATACGACTTTGCGGGCACGTCCGCATACATAGATGCGGCTGTGTAATCCGAAGCATCAATCCCTGCTACACGCCCAAGCACGGTCACGAACATGGCACGCGTCATGGTTCCTTGCGGCGAGAAGGTATTCGCGCCTGTTCCCTGGAACAGACCGTTCTGTTGCACATAATTCGCGGCATCAAAAAACCAATCGCCTTTTTTCACATCATTAAAAGCTTGAATGGCGTTAGCCTGGTTGGTTGATTCCGCAGACGGATTGACTGCTTGCGCAATACCGTTCCAGCCGTCGGATAACTCACCCGAAACCGGGATGTCCAACGATTCTGTTTTCGATACGCTTGGATTACTGGAATCGTTGAAAGTCCCTGTTCCGCTGAAACCGTTAAAATTGCTAAGATCGTTGTTGTTAACTGCTTGTGCAGACGCTAAATTTGGCGCGACCATGGATACCAACATCAACACAGCAAGCATTACGTTTAAAATTCGTTTGTACAAAGATGATCCCTCCCCACAAAAATTTTTCATCAAATATCGATAGACATGATTCTTACAAAAAGCGATCGCCGTCATGAGAAATCTCTCGTCAATTTTGTGATTTTCTTCATCATGTTAGCACGGCGACTTAGCTTAATATGAAACTTAAAGAAAACTTTAAATTCCATGTAAAAAGCCCCTATCTCTTAAAGATCGGGGCTTTCGAAATTCATATTTCAAAAAAAATCGTAAGATAGAGACATATCCTTCATTTCCAATTACAAAGTGATCACTGTTACACTCTCCTTTACCAGTAGCTTGGCAGTTTATAAAGCATTCTGCGTTCTTAAAAAAGCCCGGTCGGCAGATTCTGAATAATCTGCTGACCGGGCTAAAGATTAGCGTATCGTATTTACATTTATTCAGGAATATAAGGAAGATCCAGCATGTTCGGAACATTGATTACATGCGGCTCCGTATACGTGCGGATGCCTTCCGTGCCGTATTCTCGGCCGATTCCGGACTGCTTGAAACCGCCGAACGGGAAACGAACGTCCAGCCCCTGCACGGCAGCGGTGTTGATCATGGTCGTTCCGGCTTCGAGCTGACGCGCGACGGAGATCGCCTCCGCTTCGCTGCCCCACACGGAACTCGTCAATCCGTAGATGCTTTCGTTGTGAAGACCGATCACCTGCTCTTCGTCGTCGAAAGGCAGGATCGGAACGGTAGGACCGAACTGCTCTTCCACGACGATCCGATCATGCGCGTCGCAGCCCGTAACCAGCGTAGGCTGGAGGTAGTACCCTTGATCGAACAGCTTCTGATCCAAAATCGTGCCGAGCGGAGTGACCTTCGCTCCGCGCTGCTTCGCGTCTTCGACCAAGCCCAGCACGTACTCTTTTTGCTTCAGGTTGTTGACCGGACCTACCGTCGTATTCGGGTCAAACGGATCGCCGATACGAATCCAACGGTTTGCCGCTTCGATATATTTTTCCACGAACGCATCATAGATCGAACGGTGGACGTAGACGCGCTTGGCGATCATGCAGATCTGGCCCGTCGTCAAGAAGTTCGACACGACGATCCGGCGCATCGCGCGCTCGTCGTTCACGTCAAAGCTCTCCAGGAAGATCGCCGCGTCATTGCCGCCGAGCTCCAGCGTCATATCCTTGATCGTGTCCGAAGCGGCTTTGATGATATGCTTGGCCGTTTCGGTTCCGCCCGTAAAAGCGATTTTCGTCACTTTAGGATTCGTCGTGAGTTCAACGCCGACATCCGCGCCGCCATGCACCACGTTGATGACGCCGGCCGGGAACTCGCTTGCGATAATCTCGGCTACTTTCGCTGCCGCGAGCGGCGCGTAAGGACTTGGCTTCAGAACGATCGTGTTGCCCGCAAGCAGTGCAGGAGCGATCTTGATCGTGGACAACGCGATCGGATAGTTCCATGGGCTGATCGCGGCTACGACGCCGATCGGATCGTAAGACAGAATCGTCTTCCCGTGATCGTGTTCGGTAACTTGCTCTTGGAGAGCCGCTGCCGCTTCGTTGCAAGCAAACTCCATCCACATCAAGGCCACATAGATCTCGCCGTGCGCATCGTACAGCGGCTTGCCGTGTTCTCTGGATAACAAATTCACGATCTCGTTCTCGGCTGCGCGGATCTTCTCGATCGCTTTGCGCATGCTGGCAACGCGTTCCTCGATATCGGTTTTCTTCCACGTTTTAAACGTAACCGCCGCTGCTTCGATTGCTTCAACGGCTTGTTCTTTCGTCGTATCCGGGAAGTAGCCCACGATCTCGGTCGGGTGGGTCGGATTCTCTTTGGCTGACTGGGAAAGGGACTTTACGTTCTGGCCGTTAATCAACGCTTCAACGGTAATAGCTTCTGGGCTGGCTTGCGTTGTCATTTGATATCCCTCCAAACTTCTTCCGCGATTTCTTTTACATAACGAAGTTTGCGCCATTGTTGGTCTTCCGTCAGAATGTTGCCTTCTTCCGTCGACGAGAATCCGCACTGCGGGCTCAAGCACAGCTGCTCCAGAGGAACGTAAGTTGCCGCTTCCGCGATCCGGGCTTTGATTTGTTCTTTGTCTTCCAGCTCGCCTGTTTTGGATGTAAGCAGGCCGAGTACGATTTTCAAATCTTTGCGATTCACGTGCTTCAACGATTCGAAACCGCCGGAGCGCTCGTCGTCGAACTCCAGGAACAATCCGTCTACGTCCAAGCCGCCGAATATCACCTCGGACGCGTAATCGTAGCCGCCTGTGGAGAAGTAGTTCGATTTGTAGTTGCCGCGGCAGATGTGCATCGTGACCACGAGATCGGCCGGCTTGTTCGCCAACGATTCGTTGATCATGCGCTGCATCGTTTTCAACTCTTGCGCGGGTTCCATGCCTTTGGCGCGCAGCTTGTCGTGACCGGCTTCCGAGAAGAGGTCCGCCCAAGCGGTGTCGTCCAGTTGCAGGTAACGGCATCCCGCGTCGTAGAAGGCTTGGATCGCTTTTTGATACGCCGCGATCGTGTCCTGAATGAACGCCTCATTGTCCGTGTAATAAGTGTTGGCGCCGTTCTCCAAGCGATACAGCAGCATGTTCGGGCTCGGGATAGTTTGTTTCGCTACGGTATCACCCGCGTGCTGCTGCACGAACTTAAAGTCTTCCACGAACGAATGCGTAGAGAAATCGACTTTGCCATCCACGCGAAGGCCGCCTTTGCGCGTCTGCATATTGTGGAACTTCGGACCGTCGATTTGTTCATACAGCTCTACGCCGTCCAGACCGCCCAGAAAGTCAAAATGCCACCAGCTTCTGCGCAGTTCGCCGTCCGTGACCGCGAGTACGCCGTTTTCCTTTTGCTTTTCGATGATGCGGATGATTTCTTGGTCTTCCACCGCTCTTAGTTCGTCGTGCGTGATGCTGCCGGATCTATATTGTTCGCGCGCCTGGGTTAAGTTCGCAGGGCGTAAAAAACTGCCTACATGGTCGTGTCGGAATGGGATCATATGAAGTGCTCCTTCTGGCTTTTTGTTCTCATGAGTATACCACGAGGGAGGAGAAGGGTTGTTATAGGAAAAAAACATGTCTAGTCATATGGTTGGGTGATAGCTGGGTATGATTAAAATCACTTGATTCAGAACAACTCCCTGATGATTTGTACACTGCTGCTCGTGATCGTGACTTTCAATAGTTATTTATTTTATTAGGTTAAAGGAATATTATTCAAGGAAACTATAGAGTATCAATTTAGTACGTTATACAAAGTATGAATCTTTTATCATAGATAAAATCCCTCTAACGTACTTGATAGAAACAATTAGACATAGTGTTCAATTAAAAGTATGTAGTCTTTATGTTTAAAATTACTTGCTATTTCGTCATTATCCTAAAAAATAGAGGGGATTTGAATAATCTGTCGAATAGTTAAAGTTATGGATTCCACTTTATTAAAGTCTATTGTATTGGAGAGAGGTAGATTATGAAGTACGAAGATCTTGGATCTGAATCAATGAAAATGATGTTAGATAATGCGATTTCATGGGATAAAACTAAAAATGTATATCTCACAAAGCTACATAAAAACTTTTATTTAAAGGAAGTCGAGCTAAGTTCAGAAACAGTTCTTAGTGAGTTTTGCGAATTGATACGTTATTTAGAAGATCATCCAGAATACGGAGTTAGCACAGACTGGGCATCTTCTGATCTCAACAGATACGTATACATCAATAGCAAAAAGGATCTGAAAAATAGATTTCCCGCAACCATCGAGGCTTTATCACGTTTTTATTATGACAGCAGCATTATAGCATTTTATAAAACTCAAGGTGCAAAAGCACCTACAATTATTGATCTAATAGGAACAACAGGAGCTGGAAAAACAACATTTTGCCAGCAATTTGTTGATACCGCAAGTCAAGAATTACTGAAACTGACCATTACCGATTCAGCAGAAAGTACCGTTATGCAAACCGATATATTAATCCTAGAAAAGACAGAGAAAAAGATGTTTTTACGTGCAAGAAGCAAAATTGATATTATGAAAGATATTATGAATGTTGCCTTGGAATTAGATTTAAATACAGCGGGAAATACCATCAAAGACATTATAAAAAAGAATACCGGAGTACTAGAAAGAGATGTGGTGGAGAAGGTTAATAACTTTTTTTCGACAGATATACTTTTCGACGAATTTACAAAATTCGCCAATAAAGTACAAGGAATTTATAAAGGGAATGATCGCTTAAAATGGATTCAAGATAATGCATTAAAAGAAGAATATATATATATCCTAGATGATCAAGTTGGTAACCTTGAAACAGCATACTATTACGGATATCTACAAGAGTATGATCTAGAGAGCAACGCAGAATTACAAATAATTTCAACTATAGCAAATACTGAGTTCAATCACAGAAAAAAGGATTTGGAAGAACATCCAGAAATGGTTGATAAGGTCTCTTACAGATTACTTTTCGACCGCGCAATTCTAATATTCCCGTGTAGCTTAGAAGCTAAAGAAAAATTAGAGTATGATTTTCAGCAAGGCATAGTGTTTAGAGATTCACAGGGACATAAATTGGAAGAACAAAATGGAATTGCGTCAGATTTCGAAGTGAAAAATAAGATTTTTTTAATTCCTATCGATTCTAGTGGATACTTAATAGATGAGAGATATAGCAATATTTTTGAGAGAATTATTATATCAGAACCTAAGAATAATATTTTTATTTTAACAAAAATTGATGTGAATACAACTTATAAAAAATACAAAAAAAGCGATTATAAAGAAAATAAAAAATTTGTTAGAGATTTTTCTGATAAAATAGCTAAAACTCATAATAATATTTTGAGTAATTTCAAAATTCGGCAAAGCAATATAGATGAAAGAGAAAATCAATCATCATTTGACACAAATGAAACAAGTTTATTTGAAAAATTCATGACCTCTTTTAATAATGCCTATTTGTCCGAGATTGATGAAGACATATTGGCTACAGAAGGTCACAAGATTAATTATTCCGGCAAAGCTATGGAAGAATTCGACACTTCAAAACTAAATATTGAATATTTAGAATCTTGGTTCGATATTATTGGCAACATCATTAAAGAAAATAGATTAACCTATCACGATAATATTTCAAGAATTGTAAATTGGAATTACAAAAAACAATCTGAAATTGTGAAAGATTCTACAAAAACTGTGAGAATTCTTATAGAGTACTATATATCACAACAAAAATGGCAAGAAGATATTGAAGAACAGTTTAAAGTGTTTACCGAAGATTTTCGGACTGTGTATAGAAAAGGGGATGTTTGGTACTACTCGAATTTTATTACGGATGGAAATACCTCAACAGCAACCTCATACTTCAAAGATTTAACAGGTACACTTGTTAGAAATATAAACTCATATGTGATTAAAGATACAACATTAAATTATTTAAGAAAAGAATTACAAGATCCTTTGACTAACTATCTACTCACCATTTATTCTAGTAAAAATGGTGATAGTAAAAGCGTCCTGAGTTCACTTTCTAATAAAATTATAATGAACTCTTTAGAACGAGCAGCCAAAATTGCATACAAAGTGTTTGATAGACAAATAAATAACAATTATTTCTTAAGTAATGTTAGAAAGGTATACGAGGGGAGCACTGAGCAATATATACAGCCGCAAAAAATAACCTTAAGTGAAGTCTTGAATACCAGCAGAAGTTATAGTACTTATACAGAGCATTATGCTGGAGTTTACTGCCACTTAATAGCGAAGCACAAATTCAATTTAGAAACTTACTTTCTAAAAATTTTTCAAACCGTACTTGAAAGTGAATTGCAAGATCTCAACGATAAAGTTAAATAAAAAGGCTGTGTAGTTATTGGATATTATTCAATAACTACACAGCCTTTCTTCTTTAACTATTTCTTGCTTTTGAAGATCTACATGCATGACAAATAGATTTGCTCTTAGAGATAATGGTGGTGCTTTTTTAATATAATTAAATGCCTCAAGCGATTGTACTGCAATAGTAAATTTTACAGTCGGAATGAGATCCAAAGTAGCAATTCTTCCATAAATACTGTACAAATCATTAAACTTCATTGAGTTCAAAAATTTTAATTCAATATGCCAAACTGAATATTCTGAATCATTTAGCCTCACCGTAAAATCTGGAACAAAGTGGGTTCCTTTGCTTTTTTCGAAATTCCATTCAAAATCCTGTTGATATAATTCTGTGAGAAGAATTTTTAAAAATTCCTTTTCTAAAATAGAGTCATTCTCTTTCTCTGCAGTTTCATTGACTTTAGTAATATGCCCTGCTGCTATCATTAAATCATTGTAAGTTACTCCATTATAAGCCCCTTGTGCAAATTTATTTATTGTCTCTGGGGAAGGAGGTGTATCGATAAGCCCCCTAATAAGTCGAGAAATATGTGCAGCGCTTATATCAATTTCATGAGCATATTTATTTATTGATCTATTCCCCTTCGCTTTTTGCAACAAATCAGAAAAAGCTTCTGTGTCAAAACTCATATTCCTGTCTCCTTAATAAAATTGCTGGATTGTAAAATAATATTCTAAATCTCGAGCTAAACACAAAAGGCTCGTGATCCGATCAGATTCATAAAAAATAAATTATTCCAATAGATCTAAAATAAAAAAGTCTGCATCTTTTTAAATAATCAACTTTAGAAATATTTAATGCTAGATGTCCATTCATAAATAGTGTTAAAAGAAGTTTAATTTAGCTTCAGAACATATGCTTCTTATTAACTGAAATATACCATAAATCATTCTCTGTAATCAACAAAAACACTCTTTCGAGAGATTATTGTTGACTGTAGTAAATGATAGTGTTATGATTCTGCTATGTTAACGTATGTATAAACTATTCATGAATGGAGACATGCTATATGGAGCTGAACCGACCTGCATTAGATCGACTTTTAAATGAGAAGTATGATAATAATTATGCTTGGTTAGCCTGGGATCTTAAAATAGATGTTGCTTATGTATATTCTGTTCTTGTAAACGGTAAGAAATGTGGAGAATTATTTTATCATAACATTATACGTTGGTGTGACGAAAACGATATAGACTATACTGAGTATATTTTTTTGTCATAAACGTTTACTGCAGTCAACAAAATGATGTTTCAAGCGAATGTTTTTTGACTGAAGGATTTTAAATTGTTTCATCAATTTTAGTTATTGCTATGTAATAACATGAGAATTTTATAAAGGCAGAGTTTTATTAATTGAAACTCTGCCTTTATATCAATTCACCTTATTCCCCCAACGTTTCATATTCAAGAAAACTATTTCTTCATTTATGATACGGTTCCCCCCGATTAATCTTCACCGCCCGATACACCTGCTCCACCAGCACCAATCTCATCAACTGATGCGGCAGCGTCATTTTCCCAAAACACAGCTTCTGCTGCGCACGCTTCAGCACCTCATCCCCGATCCCATGGCTCCCGCCGATCACGAACACCACATGGCTGCTCCCGTACGTCGCCAGTTTATTCAGCTCCGACGCCAGATCCTCCGAACTCCACATCTTCCCGTCCAACGCTAGCGCGATCACATGGGCATCCGGCTTGATATGGCTTAAGATCCGCTCGCCTTCCTTGTCTTTCACGATCTTCACTTCCGCATCGCTCAAGCTGTCCGGTGCTTTCTCATCCGGCACTTCGACGATTTGAAGCTTGATATAAGGCGTCAACCGCTTGCTATACTCCGCGATGCCCTGCACCAGATACTTCTCTTTCAATTTACCGACTCCAATAATTTGTATAAACATAAATCCTCCCGTGTACCGCTCATGATAAGGACTTGTCTCAAACCAATGAACGGTTACGTCCGCAGGATTCGCACTAAAACCATGCGCGATTCCTACAAACGTAAGCCTACTATATAAGAGAGACAAGCCACTAGATTATTTCCATTATACGATAGCCCCAGCCTAGCAGCCCAACAAAAAAGACGGCCGCCGCTCCCTCGCCGGGGCAGTACCGTCTTTTCCCTATTACATCGTCATGCTTTACAACCCTTTGATCTCCAAAAGCTCGTAATGAATCATACCCATCGGCGCTTCGACGTCGATCTTGTCGCCGACCGCTTTGCCCATCAGGGCTTTACCCAGCGGGCTTTCGTACGAGATTTTTCCGCTCGCCACATCCGCTTCCGCAGGTCCGACCACTTGGTACTCCAACGTGTCGCCGAACTCGATGTCTTTCAACACCACGTTCGAGCCGACACCGATCGCGCTGGAATCACTGTCGCTTGTATCCACGATCCGTGCTTTGGTCAGCATTTTTTCCAAGATCATAATGCGCGTCTCCATGAAACCTTGGTCGTCCTTAGCCGAATGGTACTCGCTGTTTTCTTTCAAGTCGCCGTAGCTGATCGCCAGCTTGATGCGCGCCGCCAGCTCTTTGCGTTTCACGTATTTAAGATCGTCGAGCTCCGCTTGGAGCTTGTCGAATCCTTCTTGGGTCAATACTACTTCTTCCTCTGCCATGCTTTCGCTCACCTCACTACAAATTCTTATCTATCTAGTGTACTCCTTTTTGCTCCAACAATCGACCTATTCGCTTGTTTCGGCAAATTAAACGTCCACCGTATGCTCTACCCACCAGAACAGCCCGGCCGCAGCCGCATACATCAACACGATCGTCGCGATAAAAAACAGATGCCAGCGGCGGTACATGGTCAAAATGGCGATATACTCGCGGATAAACGCATTCGGCAGATAATAAAAGGCCGTTTTTGAACCGATTCCGTCTGCCTTCAACCCTGCTTGACGCGCATAGACTCCGGCCCGGAACAGGTGGAAGTTGTTGGTCGCGAACACGCACGTATACTGGCCTTCGCCGCTGTCCTCGTCCATAATTTTTTTGGAAAACTTCATGTTTTGCAGCGTGTTCACCGACTTGTCCTCCATGATGATCCACTCGTCCGGTATGCCCTGCTCCAGCAAATAATTGCGCATGGCGGCGGCTTCGGAGATCATCTCGTCCGAGCCTTTGCCGCCGGAAACGACGAACTTGGGCGGGACGTAGGGCAAGGCTTCTTGTTTCTTGTAAAAGGCAATGCCGCGATTCAGCCGTCCGGCAAGCAGCGGCGTGACCTTGTCGCCTTTGAGCCCCGCGCCGAGCACGACGATGTAATCGCGCGGCACGCGCGGGCGCACCAGATTGTACAGCACGGACGAAACGAGGTAGCAGAGGAAAACGAAGCCCAGATAAGCCGTAATCGTCGAGACGACCGCGATCGGCAGCGCAAGTTTTCCGTCTGTAGTCCATAGCGGCGACGTGATCATCAGACCCAAAAACACGAAGATCAGCAAACCCAGACCGAGCGTCAGCAGGTTTTTGGGCTTAAGTCCTTCTTTTCTCCATAAAATGCGCGCGTTGTAGATCAGTCCGGCTCCCGTGCCGACCACGAGCAGCGGCAGCAGGACGACGGCGCCCAGCGCGCCGAACGCGGCGGCATACCGGACGGCGGAATTGTCGTCGGCGATCCGGATCACGCTGATCATCAGGGAGAACGCCAGCAGCAGCAGCCCGAACGTCAGCAGCATCCCGACGCGGATCCGGCGCTTGTCGCGCATGTACGAGACGACAAAACCGAGCAAAACAAGGGCGGTCAGCCCATAGCTAAAAAGGAAGATCATCGTGGGTTAAAGCTCCCTTTCGTTCCGTCGGCCGAAAAGACCGATCGCGAGTTCCGGCATTGCCGGAGCGTGCGGGCGGCCCGTCCGTCGGTCATATGATTTGAATTACGGAAAATGAGGGCTCGGCGCAATGTTGAGCACCGAATCCGGATTAAACAACGAGCACTTCAGCCGGCTCTTCGCAGTGTGCGCATTTGAGCGGCGGGTCCCAGTCGGAGAACTCGGTTTCTTTGAGGTTCACGAGATCGGGCGCGGCGTCTTCGTATTCGTTTAGAAATTCGTCGAGCGCGGTTTCGATGTGTTGCTTGCAGACACAATACAATAAGAACACTCCTGACTTTTTTGGGTAAACCGGCCGGGGAGACGCTGCGGGAGAAATTCGTTTCGGTCGCGTGTTGCATTTAGGAAGCCGAATTGGAATTTTATAAGGAGGCTTCCTAAATGCAAAGGCGAACACTTATAGCATATGCTTCCGAAGTGCCTTTTCTTCGAAAAGCCTTCACTACACTGAATTTCTCCCTCCGCTATTTGGCCTTTACTCTTACAAAATCTTTCGTTAAGGAAAAAATCAAAGGCGTTACTTCTATTATAGAACTACGTTTCTAGCTAACGATCAAGCTACTTTATGATTTGTTTTATTTTCCGCTTGCCGATCTCTACCTGAAAACTCTCTTCTCCCGAGTTTTCGCCGCTCACTGCGTCGCTTCCGGGCGTTCGCCGAGGGTTACGGTGGCGGATTGTTTTTTGCCGTCGCGGTAGTAGCTGATGGTCATTTTTTCGCCGATCTTTTTGTAGCCGTACAAGTATTTGCGGAGCATAAGGGTGGAATCGATCGATTGGTTGTCGAAGCCTACGATCACGTCGTTGAGCCGGATGCCGGCGTCTTTGGCGGGGCCGAGGGATTCGAGGACGACGACGCCTTTTTCGACTTCTTTCGGCAGCTTCAGTTCTTCGACCTGTTCCTCGTCCATCGGGGCGTAAGGGTTATTCAGGTCGAGGGAGTAGACGCCCAGGTAAGGTCGGCTGATTTTGCCGGTCGTCAGCAGCTCTTCGGCGGTGTTCATCACCTGGTTGATCGGGATGGCAAAGCCGATGCCTTCGACGCCGGTGCTGGCGATCTTCATGGTGTTGATGCCGATCAGCCGGCCGTCGAGGTCGACGAGGGCTCCGCCGCTGTTGCCTTCGTTGATCGCGGCGTCGGTCTGGATGACCTGCTGCTCCCAGTCGTAGACGCCGTCTTCGTTCAGCGACACGGGCATGACCCGCTTCGGATAGCTCACGATCCCGGAGGTGAGCGTATCGCCGAGACCGAGCGGGTTGCCGAGCGCGATTACCGTCTCGCCGAGATCCAGCGTATCCGAATCGCCGATCTGCGCGATCGCGGCGACTTTCGCGCTGCTGATCTCCAGCACCGCCACGTCGGTAATGACGTCGGAGCCGACCAGTTTCGCCTTCAGGCTTGTTCCGTCGACCAGCACGGCTTGCAGCTCTTCCGCACCCTCGACGACGTGGTGGTTGGTGATGACGTACGCTTTGCCGCCTTCTTTTTGAAAAATCACGCCCGAACCCAGTGCAGCGCTATCCGGCGACGTGTCGCCCGCGGTGCGATGGCTCACGATGCTAACCACCGCAGGTCGGACGGCGGCCGCGGCCTGCACGATTCGATCGTACGGATTAGCTCCTGCGGAGATGGCTGTCGTATTCATCCGCGGCAGGACAAAGCCCGCAAACAGGCCGCTGAGCAGCAGAGCCGTAAGCAGCGAGGCGAGGATCGCGCTAAAAGCGACCGCACGCGTACCGCCGGAGCGCCGGCCGTTAGACTCGTAACCGCCGGAACGTCTCCGGCCGCGGCGAGGACTGCGTTCGCTGAATCCGCGCCTTTTCCCGCTCCCGCCATAATATTCATCGTCAAACAGCCCCATGTGCATTCACCCTTCCATCCGTATGCGCCGCATTTTCTTGCCCTTTTCCTGCCTGCTATCCATTAAACCGATTATCGGCATAACGACGCCTTTTCCAAAGCGCTCTGCCGATCGTTATTCGCCCGTTTTGCTGCCTACCTCGTCCCACGGCGTCGGCATGTTCCAATACGTGTCGCGCAGTTCGAATTCGCTATCCTTGAAAAAGATTCCGCAATCCTCCATCGAGCAGCGCACCGTCATTTTCGCGATATCCATCATGTTATGGTCGCGGCTGAGGTGGGCCAGGTACGTGCGCTTCAAGCGGCCGTTCAACAGTTCGCTGAGCGCTTCGCCCGCCGCGTTGTTGGATAAATGGCCGATGTCGCTGAGGATGCGCCGCTTAATGTTCCACGGGTAGCGTCCCATGCGCAGCATCTCGATATCGTGGTTCGATTCGAGCACCAGCACGTCGGAATCGTAGATCGCTTCTTTGACCTTTTCGCTCATGTAGCCGAGATCGGTCGCCAAGCTCAGCTTGTGGATGCCGTCGTCGAACGTGTAGCCGACCGGCTCCGCCGCGTCGTGCGAGATGCCGAACGATTCCGCTCTCAGCGAACCGAAGTCGATCGCCGCGCCGGTTTCCAGAATTTTGCGCTGCTCCGGCTCGATCTGACCGACGTACTTCTTCATGCCTTCCCACGTTTTTTCATTCGCGTAGATCGGCATCTTGTACTTGCGCGCGAGCGCGCCGACGCCTTTAATATGATCCGTGTGCTCGTGCGTGACCAGAATGCCGCTCAGCTGCTCCGGCGACACCTCGCGTTCGCGCAGCAGCTCTTCGACTCTTCTGGCGCTGAGGCCCGCATCGACTAAGATCGTCGTGCCGCCCAGCTCGATCACGGTCGCATTGCCCGTCGATCCGCTCGACAACACGGTAAAACGCATTCCCATACTCATTGTTGATCTCCTTTTCTCCTGCTCTTGCTGCTTCAGGGACTGATGACGTCTCCGCTGGCTCCCTGCACGTAATAGACGCTGTACGAAGACGGATCGCCGTTTTCAACCGTAAACCGCCATACCGGCGCAGCCACCTGGGTCTCCGAATCGAAGGTCTGACCGTAAAAGCCCAACGTGATCTCTTTGACCACCGAGCCTTCCGGCAAATAATTTTCGACCAGCGTGCCCAGTGCTTTTTGCGCGGGCAGCACTTCCGTTTCGCCTCCGGCATCCTGAATCTGTACCGGGGAACCGAGGTAAGCCGTAATCTTCTGATCGGTATAAAAAAGTTCCAGGTCCGCGTTGAACAACGGCCACTGCCCTTCGAATAACGGATGCAGCGTGAACGATCCGTCTTCGCTGCTGTCCGCAAAAGCGTCGTAGCTGTAATTTCCGATCTGCGGGATTTCGTTTTTCAGTGCCGACACCAGGTCTCCGGGCGTGAAAATGAGCTTGCTGTCCGCCGGAATCGCCAGCTGCACCGGATCGTCCGGAAGCTCCTCGGTATATCGGTAAGAGATTTTCGGCAGGCTCGGCGTATCCGCCGGAACGGAGGTCAGCACCTGAATATTTTTGTTTTCCATCGCCCGCTGCGTGCTTTCGCTGAGCGAATCGAAGCCCAAGTTGGCGCCCTGCTGCTCGCGGTAGTCGCTCCACAGCTGATAGCCGAGCACCAGGTTCAGCAGCAGGAACGCGTAGATCAAGACATTTTTAGCCCTTCCCCAATCCATGTTCCGCCTCCCCTCTCGCCCGGCCGGCTACGACCGATTAGTTAAATGTCGCGTTTGTACCGTCGGACAGCACCGCTACCCAGCCCGGTACCAGCCTCAGCGTATCGCCGTTCATGCGCGGCGTGTACGCCGGATACAGGTCCGTCACTTTCAAGCCGTGCACTTCTTCGACTTTGACGATCCGATCGATCAGATCCTGACCGCCGGACAACGTATACTGCGGCCCTTGCTCGCCTTCTTGCGGAGTCTCGAGCAGCGAACGCTCGTAGAACGAGACCGTCCCCTGCTGAAGAACCAGATCCATATATCCGTAACGGACCGTACCGCTGCCGAAGATCGGAAGCGAACCGTAATACTGCCGGAAACGCACGCTCAGATCCGCATTGTAATCCTCGCCGCTGCCCGCGGTCAGTTCGGCCCGGTACGTTCCGTTCCAGCCTCCGTGTTGATTGATGAAATCGACCGCGGACAGCACGCTTTCGGTCGCGTCCGCACGAATCGCCGGAACCGCTGCCGGATCGGTATACGTCATCCAGCGCCCTTCGTCCTCGATCTGAAGACTCCGCTTGCTGTCCGTATAAATCTCCGATCCGTCCTGTTCATGGATATTGCGCGTCACGGCCGGATCGGCGAACAGATTGCGCTGCATTTGGTCGCTGGTAAACGCATCCGTCTCCAGTACCGCTTCCGCCAACACGATCGGCTTGGACGGCACGTACAACGTATGGTTTTTGAGCGGCGTGTAAGGCGTCCATTCTTCGCCGAACGCCACATGCTGAAGCACGTCCTGTACCGTCAGGTCGAGCTGCTTCGCTTCGTACACGTCCTGCCCGTTCGAGCCGAAGAAAAACGCGCGCGGTTTCTCCTCGCCGCTTCCGGTATAAATCCAGATCCGATTGATATCGGCCGTTTCGAATGTCGGATCGGCGGCCAGCCGCATCGTTTTTTGCAGCAAAGGTACCGGAAGCCCCGTGCCGAACGACAGCTCGATCCCCGGATTGTCGGTCGCGATCTTTTCCCAGTCTTCGCCGGATGTCGGCTGCAATTGAAAACCCGCAAAGTCCCGTGCTTGAATACGTGCATAAATCAGCTTGTAAAAAGCCGAATTCGGATAAAAAATCGTATGCTTGTCCTCGCCCATATGAATGATCATCCGGTCGGGATACAGCGTATCTTCCACGTTCAGCTGCTCGCCCATCTCGTCGGTTCGCACATAGCCCGCCGACGAAACCACGACTTGACCCGTACCCGGCAGTCGATAGATCAACAGATAGCTCTGCACCAGACTGACGGCGACGAGGATGGTGAGCGCCGCCGTTTTAAGCTGCTCTTTCACGTTAATCCCCGCCTCCTTCGATATGGGCAGGCAGCGTGAACGTTACCCGCGTGCCTTGTCCGAGTTCCGATTCGATCGCGATGTCCCCGCCGTGCGCTTCCACGATCTCCCGCGCGATCGCAAGACCCAGGCCCGTGCCGCCCATGCCGCGGGAACGTGCTTTATCCACCCGGTAAAAGCGTTCGAAGATCCGTCCCAGCTCTTCTTTCGGAATCCCGATGCCCGTATCCGCGATCACGACCGCATACCGTTTGCCGTCTTCGAGCGGGTAGGCATCCAGCGTGACTTTGCCGCCGTCCGCCGTATACTTCATCGCGTTGGACACGACATTGTCGAGCACCTGGTCGATCTGGTCTCGGTCGACGTCGACGAAACCGAGCTGCGGCGAAGCTTTGAGCGATACGGAGATGCCTTTGTCCCGGAGCGGGAAGGTAAAGCGTTCGGCGACTTCTTCGATCAGCTCGAACAGGTTCGCCTTTTTGCGCCGTACGGCCGTTTCCCTGGAATCCATGCGCGACAGTTGGAGCAGGTCGGTGACGAGGCGGATCATGCGCTCCGTCTCGTTTTGAATCACGCCGACGAAACGGCCCGCTACCGCTCGATCATCGAGCGCGCCGTCTTCCAGCGCTTCCGTGTAGCTTTTGATCGTGGTCAGCGGCGTGCGCAGTTCGTGCGAGACGTTCGCCACGAACTCGCGGCGCAGCGTATCGAGACGTTCCTGCTCGGTAATATCCTGAAGCACCGCGATCGTTCCGCTGACGCCGATTTCCGTTCCGCTTTCGCGGCGGTGAATCGGGCTGAGCGTCGCTTTGATCGTCATTTCGCCGAGTCCGTCGGGAGCGCCGGGCGAATCGGGAGTGCCGCCGCTGCCGCCGAGAATGATGCTGCGCAGTCCGGCGGACGGCAGTTCTTCGTCTTCTTCCGGCAGATCGAGCAGCTCCGAGATGCTTCGTCCGATGATGTCCGTTTCCCGCATCCCCAGCATGGCGCTGGCCACCCGATTGACCAAAATGACCGAGCCGGACTCGTCCGCCGCGATCACGCCGTCGCTCATATTGGTCAGGATCGAAGCCAGCTTTTCTTTTTCTTCTTCGTTGAGCGACAATACGCCCTGCAGGCGGCTCGTCATATGGTTGAACGCTTCGCCGAGCTGCCCGATCTCGTCGTTGCCGAACACGGGCATGCGCACGTGGAAACGACCTTCCGCGACCGCCGTCGCCCGCTTGGTCATTTCTTTGATCGGCTGCGTGACCGTATGCGCCAAGATGACGCCGAGCACGGCCGTCAGGCCGAGCGCGATCAGCACGCCGGAGATAAAGATGCCGTTGATCCGCTGCATCGTGTCGTACAGGCTTTGCATCGACGCGACGATATAGATCGCGCCGACGATTTTCCCGCCGCTGAACACGGGCTTGGCGACGACCTTTTTACGCAGATTGTCTTCGTCGATAATATACTCTTCGTTATCGTCGATCCCTTGCAGCGCGCGGCTGACCACGGTCTGCGTGTTTTTGCTGTTGACCAGGTCGGCATGCGTGGACAGCGACGTGATGAGGACGCGGCCGCTGACGTCGAGCACTTGAATCTCGCCGCTGCTCATGCTGGAAAAGTTGTCGACCAGCGTGCGCAGGCTTGCTGCTTTGTCTTCGGCCGCTTCTCCGCTGCCCGACCAGTTTTGCCCGGCCAGCACGGAAAGAAGCTCGGCTTGTTCTTTGAGGTCGTTGGTAAAATTGTTCGTCAGAGACGTCTTCATCGCGCTGACGAAATACACGCCGATCAGCTGCATCGCGATCAGGATCAGCAGCATGTACACGATAATCAGCTTGGCTTGCACCGAACGGAAAAACGACGCTTTGCGCAGCATCCGTTAAAATCCTCCCGGCTTTTTGGATCGCATCATATAACCGAGTCCCCGCCGGGTCAGGATATATTCCGGCTTGCTCGGATCGTCTTCGATCTTTTCGCGCAGACGACGGATCGTCACGTCGACCGTGCGCACGTCGCCGAAATATTCGAAGCCCCAGACTGCCTGCAGCAGATGCTCGCGCGTCATGACTTTGCCCGCGTTTTTCGCCATATAGTAAACGAGTTCGTATTCGCGGTGAGTCAGATCGAGCTGCTCGCCGTTTTTGTACACCATATACATATCCGTATCGATAAAAAGAGCATCTACCGTCAGTCCTTGCCGTTTCGGCGCTTCCGCCGTCATGCCCGGGCCGCCTGCTCCGGCATACAGCGGCGCGCCCGGCTGGTGCCTGCGCATCTGGGCTTTGACCCGGGCCAGCAGCTCGCGCGTGCTGAACGGCTTGGTCACGTAATCGTCCGCGCCCAGCTCAAGGCCGAGCACTTTATCGATCTCGCCGTCTTTGGCGGTGAGCATGATGATCGGAACCGGCAGCTTGGCGCGCACTTCGCGGCACACGTCCATGCCGTCTTTGCCCGGCAGCATCAGGTCCAGCAGGATCAGGTCGGGCTGCTCGCTCAGCGCAAGTTCGACGGCGGTAATGCCATCGAACGCGCAGGTGACTTGGTAGCCTTCTTTTTCGAGATTGAATTTCAATATATCCGCAATCGGCTGTTCGTCGTCGACAACCAGGATTTTACCCTGCATTTTCTTTCAGCCCCCCTGCTTTGATTCTTCGTTATTTTACCATAGGAGACGGGAAAAAGCGCCGACGGAAAAGGTTCCGGGGGCGCGATGTCTTGAATGTACATTTAAAACCAGAAGGCGGGGCGGCTCCGGGGAAATTTCGTTTCGGTCGCGTGTTGCCTTGGGGAAGCTTTGATTGGATTAATAGGAAGCTTCCCCAAGGCAAAGGCGAACGCTAACGCTCCTTCACTGAAATTTCCCCTCCGCCTGTAGCCTTCGCAAATGCACGTTCAAGACATAAAGGCGCCGCCGGAAAATGCCGGCGGCGCTTTATTTTAAAGAGAAGAAGATCAAGGGCCAAGGGATATGAAGAGTCTCGTCGAGTTCTTCCTTCCTCATTCCTATGGCCCGAGATCACGCTCAGCACAGGATACTTTTCGTCCTGCGTATTACGGCCTTCCCTTTACCTTTAAGGCAGGTAAGACAAAGGATTTTGAGGGGAACCGCTTTTGCGGATCTCGAAGTGCAAGTGCGTGCCGGTCGAGCGGCCGGTGTTGCCCATGACGCCGATCGATTGGCCGCGGGAGACGGATTGGCCGTTGCTTACGCCGATGCTGCTCAGGTGGCCGTAGCGGGTCTCGTAGCCGTCGCCGTGGCTGATGATGACGATATTGCCGTAGCCGTTCATTTGTCCGGCATAGGTGACGGTTCCCGGGGCGGAGGCCATGATGTTGGACGGGCCTGTCAGATCGATGCCGGCGTGCAGCTTGCCCCAACGGGTTCCGAATGTGCTGGAGATCGAAGCGCCGCTGACGGGCCAGCTGAAGCCGCTGCCGCTCGGCGTGACTTCCTCTTGATTGGAACTTGAGGAATCGTCGGACGAGCCGGAAGAGGAAGAATCCGATGCGGACTCGGAAGAAGATTCTTCTGTCGACTCGGTAGAAGCTGTCGATACGGCTTCTTCGACCTTCTCTTCAACCACCGGCTTTTCTTCGACGATCACTTTGGTTCCTTTAACGATAATGATCGGAGCGGAACGGCGAACGACTTCTTGGCCGATCCATTCTTCGCGCACGATCTCGCCGTTTTTTTTGGTCAAGCGGTAATCGACGCGTTTGGAGCCGCTTTTGCCTTGGGAAGCGACGATGCGTTTGCCTGCGGCCAGCTCGGAGTTATGGCGAATGACCATTTCCGGAGCGGTCGGGATCAGTTCGGATACGGACTCGACCGTCGTGACGTTCATCATCGGATCAGGCAGGGTGATGCGCAGCACTTCGCCGATCTGAAGCGTAAACTCTTTGATATCCGAATTATTGGCGTAGATCTCGTCTTGCGTGATGCCGAACTTCGCTGCGATCGAACTGACGCTGTCGCCTTCGACAACCGTGTACGTAATCGGATCTTTTTTGCCGATCGTCAGAAGCTTGTAGGCCTCGTCTTCGCTCAAAATGCGCGTCGGCGACGTTTTGGTCTCCGCGTACGTGATCTTGTCGTTGATCTTGATTGAATTCAGCTTGGACGTCGAACCGTCGCTCGAAGCCGCACTTCCTGTGGAAGCCAGCTTTTTGGTCGCCGTTCCGTCCGTTTGCGTGCCTTCTTCGATATAAGAGTTTTTCGCTTTTTCAACCAGCTTTTTCGCCGTGGCTTCGTCTTTGACGATTCCGACGACTTCGCCGTTCACGACCAGTTCCGCGCCGGTAGCGTAAGCTTTGATCGTACCGTCCAATTTGCCCAACGTCGCTTCGGTATCGGGCACGATTTTGTAGCCCTGCATTTCTTCCGCGCGGATGCTTGCCGTATACAGTTTCATGTCCGCTCCCGGGTACTTTTTGGAGA
>Ga0308157_10001766_pt1 | contig 40745 bp, 5 predicted proteins | sample PhyBR1_FD_201035 | JGI IMG/M metagenome (GOLD analysis project Ga0308157, IMG submission 201035) | Phyllosphere microbial communities from UC Gill Tract Community Farm, Albany, California, United States - DLSLB.R1 | ecosystem: Host-associated > Plants > Phyllosphere > Unclassified | place: USA... | reverse complement strand
CCAGTTGGAGCCGTAGCGCCGTAACAAACCGTAGATTGGCCTGCATCCCAGTGGTCGCCGTCTGCATCGATATACAGTAAACCTGATTGGTAAACCGATACATCAGAATCGTTGCAATCAGTATTGTTTACTGAATAACCGGTTGGTGGTGTAGTCGAATTCACTGCACAAACACTTACGGCACTTCCTGCTCCATATCCATCAGCATCTGCATCAACATAGAATGAGAAGGATGCATGGATAGCCGCATTGGTATCATCACAATCAGTATTGTTTACTGAGTAACCAGCCGGTGGTGTAGTCGAATTAACCGCACAAACACTTACCGCACTTCCTGCACCATATCCATCAGCATCAGCATCTGCATAGAATGCGAATGTAGCATGGATGGCATTGTTGGTATCATCACAATCAGTGTTATTGGTTACGTAGCCAGAAGGCTGGCCAGTACATACAATTTGGGTAACGCTTGCATTACCAAAACCATCGCCATCAGCATCAGCATAATAAGTAACCAAAGGTTGAACCGAAATCACAACTGTATTGTTTGCTGTAATTGTAGCAGAACAACTCGTAGCATCCGTTCTTTGGATAGTTGTGATAGCTAACGTCTGTCCATTGGTGAACCCGGCTAATGCCACTGTAAACGTTGCATTACCTGACGCGTCCGCTACAACACCTGTTACTGTTTGTGGAGAACCTCCATTGATAGTATAGGTAATTGTAGAAGTACTGCTCGCCAATAAACCTGTTAGGGCAAATGTTGTTGGCGAACCGGCACATGTCGTAGTTGGCTGCGAAATAGAAGCCAACGTTGGTGAAGGCAATTGGGTCAATGAAACCGAATTACTATTTGTACATCCCGAACCGTTCGTGTTAGTAACGGTGTAGGTTGCGTTTGCAGTTGGTTTGGCATATACAACTGTAGCATTACCACCGGTATAAGCGGTTGTTGCTGCTGCATTGGTATACAATCCTGTCTGCGGTGACCATACAGTAGCGTTTGGAACCACAATTTTCACATTGTCAATCATCCATCCGTAATAATTCGTAGAACTATCAGTTGTGTAACGGAAACGAATTCTAAACTGGCTTGTTAAAGCAGTTGCCGGAATATTAAACGTTTCTGATTTCCACAACGTGTTGTTAGGAAGCGATGAAGAACTGGTAAAATTAGTAATCCAATCTGGATATGATTTAGTACTAAATCTGTTGGCGCTACCTGTAAATACTGCAGTAGATGCAGTTCCTACATAGCTGCTTTGCGGGAAAGTTACCCACGTAGTGCCGCCATTAACAGAGTATTCAACATACCCATAATCGAACGAGGTTGACGGTGACTCCATTATTGCCTGATGACTAAAGGTCAATTGGGCTGATGAAGCGGTTGACAAATTCAAGTTCGCATTCATCGAATAAGTGGCTACAGAACTGATGCCGGTAGTATTGAATCTAACTGATCCTGTACCCTCTGAGAAATAAGTCGTACTAACTGTAGCAGAAGTTGTCGTCGTACCTGACACAGTTGCTGCCGTAAAGTTTGAAGGCAATGCATCAAAACTATTGGCATACGCGTTTGCTGCGCCAGCGTTACTAGCTGTCAGAGTAACAATGCTTCCCGGACAGAAAGTTGTTGCACTAGGCGTGATCACCGGCTGGCTTGGTTGACTAATTGTCAATGTGGCGCCATTCGAAGTCACTGCACTACATCCTGTAGCTCCTGAAACAATTACATGGTATTGGTAACCATTCATTGCCAGTGCAGCTCCAGTCACTGCATAAGTTGAAGCAGTCGCTCCGCCGATTGGGCTGTATCCTGAACCTGTGTTGACTTCCCATTGGTAGGTCAATCCGGTTCCCGTAGCGGCAACGCTAAACGTAGTTGAACCATTTACGCACACTGTGGCGCCTGCAGGTTGTGTTCCGATAGTAACAGCAGTATTAACTGTTAAGGTAACCGGAGTTGACGTTTGGTTGCTACATGGTGAAGCACCTGAAACAACTACCTGGTATTGGTAACCGTTCATTGCTAGCGCAGCATTGCTGATATTCAACGTTGCAGTTGTAGCATTCGTATAAACACCGCCGTTGCTGATATTTGACCAGCCCGAGCCTGTGTTCACTTGCCATTGGTAACCAAGACCTGTTCCCGTAGCGGCAACAGTGAAGCTGGTAGATCCATTCGCACAGATTACAGCTCCAACTGGTTGTGTTCCGATGGCCACTGCTGTATTAACAGTCAACGTAGCAGGATTAGAATTTACCGTTCCATTTACAACAACACGATATTGTGAATTGTTGTCAGCAAGCGTAACACCTGTAAGGATTAAAGTCGTGGTATCAACGTTAGAATAAATTCCGCCGTTTGATAAATTAGACCATCCAGAACCAGTATTAATTTGCCATTGGAATGATGTAGCATCACCTGAAGTTACTACACTAAACATCGCTGAAGTTGAACCTTCGCTACAAGCCGTATAGTTAGCAGGCTGCGTTGTAATTGCAGCGGTGCTTACAGATAAAGTTGCTGATGAACTTGTTACCGAAGCACAAGCCGTAGCGCCAGAAACAATTACCTGATATAGATAGCCGTTCATACCTGAAGTAACTGCGGTCAAAGACAATGTAGCTGAAGTTGATCCTGAATATACAGCATCATCAACAACATTTACAAAACCTGAACCGTCGTTCACTTGCCATTGGTAAGTCAATCCTGTTCCTGTAGCAGCAACAGTGAATGAAGTATTTTCAGTTGGCAATTTAGAGACGCTGATAGGTTGTGTAGTAATTGCCACTGCCTGGTTAACAGTAACCGTTGCAGTAGAAACACTATTCGAACATCCGGCAACACTTACCGTATTGGTAACTGTATAAGTTCCGGCTGTACTTGCAGCTAAATTAATAGCACCTGTCGTAGCACCGATGCTCAAACCTGCTGGGGAAGCTGTAAACGTTCCTGCTGTTCCCGTAACAATAGGACTAACAGTACCTCCGTTAGAACAATAAGCCGATGCATCATAAGTAAATGCTGAGCTCAATGCCTGGTTGATTGTTACAGAAGTTGTAGCTGTCAAGCCAGAACAATTGCCCGTATTAGGAATGTTGTAAGTAACGGTGTAAGTACCAGGAGTACTTGAAGCAACATCAATAAGACCAGTAGCTCCGTTTAGTACGAGACCGGCTGTCGAAGTAAATGTTCCACCTGTATAAGCATTGGTTCCGTTCAAAGTTACTGCACCTGTTGACGCAGTGCTGCAGAAAGGTGAACCTGCGTAGCTGATAGTCGCTGTTGGCTGTGGTGTCACAGTTGCAACTACGGCCGTTCTGGCAGAAGTACATCCTGTTTGTATACTCCAGTTATAGAAGAAATAATAATAGTTACTTAATGTTCCGTTAGTCAAGGTAACAGCGGACCCGATATTATAGGGGTATGCCGTTGCCGGAACCGAACTACCTGCGTCATAATCCCTGTAACAGGCCGCGTTGCCAACCGATTGATATATAGTGTACGTACCGGGTGCGATATTCCAACCCAATGATACAGTGATACCTGATGTAGCTGCTCCCGCAAATGGCACTGTAGTAGTATAAATCGGAGTTCCCGAAGTAGCAGAACCAGCGTATAAAACGATTGTATTCGTTCCTGCACCAGTAGGATACATTTTCACAGAATTTAAAGTAAACGCCGTATTAGCAGTAAAGTAAATTCCGCCTGTCGTATTGGTACTATCTGCACCATTGGTAGATGGCTTACCTCCCGTAGCGGCAGAACCGCCAGCGGCAGCTTCCGCATAGAAAGTAGTCGTCGTACTGATCGATGGTGTGACGAAACTTGTACCCGTACCTAGAGGAGAGCCCCCCGTGGCAGCTGCATACCAGTTAATGGTAGAGCCTGCATCTGCCGTAGCGCCTAATGTCACTGTTCCGGTACCACAACGACCTGCAGGTGTGCTGCCGGTAAGTTGCGGATCAAAAATAACCACCGAAACGGTATTAGAGTTAGCACTTAAGCTGCTGTTTGTACAAGTAACTGTATTATAGAAATACGTTGTAGTACTAAGCGCGCCCGTAGTATAAGTACTAGTAGTAGCACCGCTTATTGGCGTAAAGTCAACATTGTTTGTAGAACTGTACCATTGATAGGTAATACCAGTCACCCCTGTAGAACTGCCGTTAAGCGACAATCCAACGGTATTGCCAGCACAAGCATTTGCCTGGCTGATAGATGCAACGCCCGCTGTTGGAGTTCCCTCACAAGCTGGCGGCGCAGCGATAACGATGGTATAGTCTTCAAAAGTACCATAAGATCCCGTATAACATGGAGTTGACGGACCCGTATCATCATCAGTACCTCCTATTCTCATTCGGTGTGCCCCTAGTGCAGCCGTTGGTGAGAGGGTAAAACTTCCTGATAGGGTTGTTGGATTTGTACTTGTTGACAAACCTGTGTACACAAGTTCTCCTGCATCGGTAAAGTCTGCATTGTCATTAAAGTCAATCCAGATTTTTGTGCCATAGGTATAGCCCGTAGCATAAGTTATTGCAAAGTTTACAGTATCCCCACGGAATGCATTGGTACTTTGCCCTGTATAATCACCATAGTGGCCTGCCTCATCTGTAGTGGCATTATCAATGTTGCCTACTACGACCCTGTTAATACCGGTACCATCAACACTTGATGGAGCTGGAGTACAGTAGAAGTTAACAGACATTTGACCGCCAGTTGAAGTCGCAGAACAAACGCCGTTAGACGCAATTGCACGATAGTAGTATCCGTTCCCGGTAGCGGTAGCAGACGATGTTGACACAGACAACGAAGCCGTAAGGGCCCCAGTATAAGTCACACCGGTCGGCGTATTGTCGGAAACATTAGTATAGGTTCCATTCAATGTAGTTGAATACTGCCATTGGTAAGATGAAGCACCATTTGCGACAACATTAAATGTAGCTGTATTGCCTCTAACAACAGAAACTGAAGAAGGATTCGTTACAATTGTCGGGTTGATCACCGTCAAGGCAACATCGTTCGAAGTTATAGCGCCACAAGATGGAGCACCGCTGATAACTACGTGATATAGATTACCATTTGCACTTGGCGCAGGGTTAGTCAATGTCAAGGACGCATTAGTCGCACCTGAAATCGGTGTAAATCCGCTTCCTGAATTCACTTCCCATTGGTATCCTGCTGCATTGTCGGCAGTAACCGAGAATGTAGCATTGCTTCCGGCACAGATTTGTTGTGCTGTCGGCTGAGCAGAAATATCAACTCCTGCATTTACAGTCAATGTAGCGCCAGAAGAAGGAATATAGCCGTTTACAAGCGCTTTGAAGATCAATCCGCTGTTCGCAAGCGTAACACCACTTAATGACAATACATTGGTTTCAGAACCGCTGAAAGTAATTCCGGTCACCGGATCCGTTCCGTCGGCCACAAGGTCAAAGTCGGCTTCGCCAATTTTAATAAGCCAGTTGTATGTAATCACCTGCTCAGGATCGATTGAACTAGCCTCAACTGTGAAAGAAGTTGCTCCCGGAGCACAAACAGTTGCATCTTGCGGTTGTGTCACAATACCGGTAACATCCACATTTAAGCCCACAATGTCACTTGTGGCAGGGACTGTACAAACAGCTGTACCGTTGATGATAACTTGATATTGGTATCCGTTCATATCTCCTGTCGGACTTGCGATACTCAAAGTCGCTGTTGTAGCGCCTGAGTAAACAGCATCATCAGAAATGTTGTTCATGCCAGATCCGGTATCTACTTGCCATTGGTAAGTAAGTCCTGTACCTGTAGCACCTACAGTAAATGAAGCAGGCTGTCCGACAGTAACGTTGGCCGCCTCAGGTTGAGCAGTAATTACAGGTGGTGAATCAACAGTAACTGTCACAGTGTGTGAACTTGTACAGTTATTATTCACATCAGTAGCCACTACAGTATAGGTAGTAGTTACCGTTGGATGTGCAACTACAGAAGATCCTGTAGTGGTGTCCAATCCTGTCGAAGGAGACCATGCATAGCTATTATTTACACCAGTAGCGGTCAAAGTTGTTGATTGTCCACCACAAATGGTAACATCAGCAAGACTGAATACTGGTAATGGCAATGGTGATACGAGGATAGAATTGCTGCTTGTACAAACTCCGTTAGAAGCAGTAGCAGTATAAGTAATATCGCTCGATGGTTTTGTATAAACCACTAACGCGTTTCCTCCTGTATAAGGAGTTGTAGCAGCTGCAGTAGTATACAAATCCGTTGTCGGAGACCAAGTCATGGTTGTTGGAACGGAAGTCGAATACGAAAGGGTCATATTCGGTCTCGCATTAACAGCGCCAGTTGGTGTAGTTGCAGCTAAAATAGCAGCAGCAGATACACTGTCTGCTCGATAATAACTTGTACTTACAAATCCTGGATCAGAATTTGTCATCGTCACATAATCTGTCGACGATCCGCTATTAGCATTGCTATAAGAAGTTTCAACTACGACATTGCTTGAACCATCCCATATAAACGGCGTGGTTAATGCAGTAGAAACTGTTGTAGGCAATCCGGTTGTAGGTATCGTTTTTGCTGCCGGTCCGTAAACTAAAGTTAAACCTGACTCAAACGTAGTACTGTTTAATACGGTAGAACTAGTATTTTTCATACTAATTTGGAAAGAAGCTAAACTTCCTGTAAATGTACTACCGACACCAGAAACATTGAAACCGATAGAATTGATTGAAGCACCTGCGGTAAGTCCTAGCGCCGACAATTCGCTCGCTTTGATCAACATCTGATGCTTAGTCCCTCCATAATAATTGGTAAATGGAGAAGGATAACCGGTAGTCGAGTTTAAACTAGTTCCTGTGCCGACATTTACAGTCGCAGTTCCACCTACAATTCCTCCACTAGCAGTCAATGACATTACGCTATTGGTACAAACCGAAGTTGCCCCAGCTGTAACAGTAACAGCGCTTGGGTAAGAATTAACTGTTACGGTTACTGTAGCCGTTGATGTACATCCATTAACGTCAGTACCGGTTACGGTATAGACAGTGGTTGCAGCAGGGCTGGCAGTTACAGTTGTTCCGGTTGTAGATGATAATCCTGTTGCAGGAGACCATGAGTAGCTTGAAGAACCATTCGCGGTTAATGAAGTTGAACCACCTGTACAAATAGCTACATTCGGTGAAACTGTAGTTACAGCCGGTGTATTTTTGGTAATGGTAACTGTATTTGAATAAACCGCTGTTCCAGCATTACAAATTACTTTTAAACGATAGTAAGTTGTAGCTGATAAAGCTCCTGTTGAAAGATTAGCGTAAGATACTGCAGGCGAACCAATTGGGTTGAATACTGAGTTATCCGCTGAACTTTCCCACTGATAAGTTGTTCCTTCTCCGAAAGAATATCCTGTAGATGAAACCGTAGCACCTGCTGAAGTACTGCAGAATGCAGTTACGCTTGATGCCGCCGTACCTCCTGATACCGCTAATGGGTCACAGGTCAATACGCTCCATTCATCAGCACCCATATCAGGTGTTGTAGCATTTCTCGCATCTCCGTCGATATCTGTAGTAACAGTTGCGATTGGAGTACCCAAATTGCTTAAAGTCGAATTGCTTCCAACCAACAGATGAAGGTTAGTTGCCGACGTAAAGTTAGGCGCGATATTTTTAGAATTCACGTTAGAACCAAATCCGGTTTGCAAAGCTGCCAAAGTAGTTCTGTCGCTAGAGATGAAACCTAAAACAGCCGAAGCTGCATTGAATGTATTGCTTACATAATAATCATTGTAATCAATAGCTGTAAACGCTGTATTGGCGGCAGCAGAATAAATCGCGTAATTTTTCTGAGTCGTACTTGTAGCCACCTGAGTGTTTACAAATATGTTATTACGAACATTCAAAGCTGTAGCACCAGATCCAACGTATAGCGCAGTAGTGATTGCAGAAGACGAACCACTGCCCATGCTTCCTGCCATATTGATCGTGTTGTGGTAAATGCTGATACCTCCCGTCGTGGTTGTGACGGTTGTAGATGTACCAATAATACCAACAGCAATACCTGCAGAAGATGAATTACTGAATCCGCTCCAGTTAGACCCGTTTACACCGGCAATCGAGTTATTTGAAATAACAAGGTTACTTGTTGCAGTTCCGGTTCCAATAGTAATACCCCTACCCGCGTAGCCACCTGTATTGGTTGCCAATGCTTTAGTTACGGTGTTTCCATTAACTGTCGAATTTACAAATCCGGTTTCCAATGAAATTGCAACTGGTTGAGAAGAAGTAGAAGTTTGAACCGCAACCGTATTCTGATTAACAGTACTGTTTAAAGCATTACCTACCTGGATACCCAAAGTTGCTAAAGTAGTATTGGTATCAACTGTATTTCCATTGATGGCAAGGTTATCCAATCCACCAGCAGAAACTGAAGCAGTACCAACGGCATAAATACCAATAGGCGCAACAGAAATATTGTTGTTTTGAATAGTCACGTTATCGTTATCGGCACCCGAGCTTCCCGCTGTACTTCCTCCTACCGCGATACCAAATCCAGATGTTGTGGCAACACCTGTAGAGATATTACAGTTTTTAATAACGTTATTGGTAGCACCAAGGCCTGCACCCAAACTTACTAACGCGATACCTGTTGGGGTAGCTGTATTAGTATTGGTAATTGTAAGGCTTCTGTCAGTACCACCACTATTGCTACCATCAATAATGATTCTGTCGGCACCATTCAATTTAAGAATAGAAGTAGCAGATGAACCAGAAATTGTAGCAGTAGTATTTGGTTTAATTGTCAAAGTATAGCTACCCGCAAAAGAATTTGCGTTGATGGTGATAGGGAAAGTTTCACCCGATGCAGCATCATAAGTAGTATTAGTAAGGTTGAACACGATGTTACCTGTGATACATGTAGCTGCATTATACGCAGCAACTGCAGCAGATAAAGTCGCATAATCACCACCGGTACCTACAGTTTTTGTTCCAGCCAAAAGTGGCGTAACGGTCAAAAGTGCTGTATTTGAAGTAACCGAAGCACATGGTGCAATTCCGGAAACAATGGCTTTGAAAGTATAGCCACCATACAATGAAGGATTTAATACCGTCAATGAACTCGTAGTAGAACCTGTAAAATCAACACCATCTGTCAAAGTGATATCAGAACCGTTATTGGCTACCCATTGGTAAGTCAATCCGGCTCCGTTAGCAACCACTGAGAACGAAACTGTGCTTGCAGAAGCTGAACAGAAGTTCACTGCAGATGGCTGCGTGGTAATTGCCACCGCCTGGTTGATTGTCAATGTAGCAGCAGACGAAGTTTGCGCCGAACATGGCGATACTCCGCTAACCACGACACGGTATTGATTTCCACTCAATCCGATTGCCGGGCTGGTGATCGTATAAGAAGATGCGGTAGCACCTGAAATAGCTGTAAAGCCAGAACCGCTGTTTACTTCCCATTGGTAAGCAAGGCCGCTGCCAGTTGCAGCAACACTAAACGTTACCGAAGCACCGTTAGAGCAGATCGCCTGAGACGCTGGCTGTGTACCGATTACGACAGCATCAAATACTGTGAGCGTAGCCGGATCAGACGTAACGCCGCCAAAGCCTGCACCACCATTCAAAAGAACGCGGTACTGAGAAGCAGAATTTGCAGAAGTAAGACCTGATAACACAAGGCTGGCAGAAGTTTCACCTGAAATATCAGACCATCCTGAACCTGTGTTTGCTTGCCATTGGTAAGACGTAACGCCTGTTGCTCCAATTGAGAAAGTAGCCGACCCGTTACTGCAAATAGTCTGGTTAACTGGTTGGGCGGTAATGCCAACGCTACTAACTGTAAGGCTTCTGTCAGCAGAAGTTATAGGAGTACATGGCGCAGTGCCAGATACAATGACATGATATAAGTAACCACTCATTCCGTTGGTGACGGCTGTAGCAGTATAGCTGGCACTTGTGGCACCTGAAATAGGTGCAAAGCCGCTTCCGTTATTTACTTCCCATTGGTATGTTAAACCAGTACCGGTAGCAGCTACGGTGAACGTAGCATCACTACCTTCCGCCACCGCGGCATTGTTTGGCTGAGTTGTAATAACCACGGGATCATTTACGGTTACAGTCGCAGTAGTTGAGTTAATACAACCATTAGCATCCGTACCTGTAATAGTATAGGTAGTGGTAACCGTAGGATTGGCATTAACAGTTGAACCTGTAGTGGCATCCAATCCTGTTGCAGGAGACCAGCTATAAGTACTTGCTCCCGAAGCAGTCAATGCTATAGAACCACCATTACAGATAGAAGCGCCATTCACTACAATAGTAGGCAACGCATTTGGCGTAACAGTAACTGAATTTGACGTTACTGAACAACCCGACGCACTTGAAGTGGCAGTATACGTATTCGAAGCTGAACCTTTAGAATACACCACAGCCTGATTTTGGCCGGTATATGCCGTTGTTGCAGCTGCAGTAGTATAAAGATCGGTAGTTGGCGACCAAGTTATTGTAGTCGGAACTGTGCTTGTATAATCAAAGGTTGTATTTAACCTTTTAACACTCGTAGTAGCCGAAGGTGCAGTAGCGGCAAAGGCGTCCGAACTTGCATATACTGTAGAGGTAACTGCAGAGACTACCGTATTACCAGCAGTAGCAGTATAATAGGTTACAGCATTATTAGTCGTATCAACCCCTGTACTTCTTAAATCCAGAATAACATTGGAAACACCGTCCCAAGCATATGGAGTATCGAAAGTCAGTGTATTAACCCCTATCGCATAACCGAAAGTTGCAGATGTTTTAACCAAAGTCAGGCCAGTTGATTGAAATGCAGACAATGTCCCCGCAGGCGCACTACCCAATCTTAATTTAAGATCTGTAACATTTGAAGCATCCCCTAATGTAGTGATGTTAAACTTAACTGCCGTGATGTTTCCTGCCTGAACGCCTGCGGCGTTTAATTCAGCTGGCGTAAACACCATTTGCATCCAGTAGTGTTTGTAACGGTTATTGAAAGCTGTTGGTTCGATCCCGTTAGCGGTAGTCAGCGTCGTAGCTGTTCCTACTGTTACAGAACCCGCAGAGCCAATAGTGCCTCCGGTAGCAGTCAACGTAGTAACCCCACCGGCACAAACTGACGATGGCGATTTTGTTACTGTTATTGCAGAAGGCGTTTGATTTACAGTTACAGTTACAGTGTTGGTAGCTGTACAACCTGCTGCACTCGTACCGGTAACGGTATATGTGGTAGTAACGGTTGGGTTAGCTGTTACAGTAGCTCCTGTGCTAGCCGATAGTCCCGTTGACGGAGACCAGCTATAAGTTGACGCACCGTTGGCAGTCAATGCTACGCCCGCGCCACCAGAACAAATTGTCTGGTTAGCAGTTACACCTACAGTAGGTGTTGGCGCAACAGTATAAGACGATGCAGAAGTTCCTGTCCCACCACTATTAGTTACGGAAATCGTTCCATCGGTAAGCCCGGCTGGAGCAATCGCAACTAACGAAGTAGAAGATTGTGAAGATATAGATCCCGCAGTACCATTAAAAGACACAGCAGTAACTGTATCTAAATTAGTACCGGTAATCGTAACCGACTGTCCGCCGGCAACGCAGATGGTTGTTGGCGTAAAACTCGTGATTGTCGGACTTGCAGCCACGCCTTGCGCGAACTCATCGGCACCGATATCAGGAGTAGAACCATCACGCGTATCACCATCATAGTCGGTTGTAAAACCTGAAATGGCTGCACCGTTTCCTCCTGCGAGATTAACAGCACCTGACGCAAAATGAAGGAACGTCGAACTTGATCCTGTCGTACTTGCAAAAGCAATATTCTGCGACTTAGACAAGTTGTCTCTTGTACTTACACGTGCTAAATACGCAGCAAAAGTTGCATCGGTATTCGTGCCATCAGTAAAAATTGTACTTCCGTAAAACAAGTTATTGTTTGAGGTAGAAGCATACGATGTTAATGTCGTACTTGATCTTCTATAGGCAGCAGCTAAACCTGAACCTGTAGCGGTAGTTGCATTATCAAAAATATTATTGATAAAGTTAACCGTTGGCGTAGTCGAAGCGTAAACCGCGCTCGAGCCATAACCACTACCCGAACTTGTTCCGGATAAATAAACCGTATTGTAATATACATTTGCTGTAGTCCCACCATTAATATAAAGGCCGCTGACAGCATTAGATCCTGTTGCTGCAGAAGCTGATAGATCACCTATAATATTGTTATAAATATTGTTGGTGGTTCCTGCCGCAGAAAACATTCCATAAACTGTAGCACCCGCAACAGTAGAACTTACTCCGTATACTTTATTATTATAAATCCCGGTTGTTGACGGGCTTGCTGTTGAAGAGCTTCCGAAGTGAACACCATACAAGGTTGTTCCACCTGATAGGCCATAAACAAGATTTCCCGAAATTGCGTTCGTTGTACCAAGATAAGCTATTCTGATACCGGCGATAGTTCCGGTACTCGTAGCCGTAAGTGACAGATTTTTAACAGTATTGTTTTGGCAAGTTTTGTTACCAGTAGTAGCTGTTAAGCAATAAATACCGATCATCGTAATTGAGCCGGTAGATGTCGAAGTTAAGCCGTCAACTGTATTATTCGTCCACGTTTCATTCGCCGTACTTGATCCTCCATAAATACCATAAATGCTGGATGCACTGGTAGTATTATTGATAGCCAGGTTGGTGACTGAATTGAGATTCATTGTTGTGCTCGTTGACGACGCACCCGCATGCTGAATTCCGTACAATGTACCTGAACCCGTACGCGTAATATTGTCAATAGTATTATTGCTGATACTTGTCGTAGGAGAATATCCAGACGTGATTCCCGTTATTGCTCCTGTTGCAGTTATCGATGCAATGTTTCGGACAGTATTTCCATTAACGTTAAGTACTTGCCCGGCTGTAGTCGTTGCAAGGCCGGTAGTACTGATACCATTAAAAGTAGAAGCAGCTGTAGATGTCCATTGAATATTTGAAACAATGTTATTATTTACATTGTTGGTACTGGTCGCCGAAGTAGATGCAGAAAAATTGATTCCTGTAAATCCACCCACTGTAGTTCCGGCCGCATAGGTCATCGTCCCTGTGCCGGCATTGTTGTTGTAACCTACAGTATTTCCTGTAATAGTGAAATTTTCACCCAACGCAGTAGCGCCCGAATTAACAACGTAAATACCATAAACCGTACTTGACGTAGTTATCGTTCTTGTTGCAGTTTGGTAAATTTTGTTATTGGTAATCGTCCATGCGGTGTTACCCGTTGAAACATAAATACCTGCACTCCCGGAGGCTGCAGCGAAGTAATCATAGAACTCGCAATTGTTAATTGTAATTCCGCTATTTTCTGCTGCCGTCGAACCGGTAGATCCATTCGCAACAATTAACTGGGTTGGCAGGTTTGAACCTGCAGGCCCGAATTTACAACTCTGAAACGAGTTATTGTCGTTTCCTGTTGTAGTTCCTGTGCTCACCCATAAAACAGCCGTATTGGCACCGAGCGTTCCATTGTTTCCTGATCCCAACAATGTTAAATTGTTGAAAGTGTTGTTGGTGGCATCTGCCACCAACTTTAGGGTCGAGGTCCCAGACGTTGTGGAAGCGGTGGTATTGGAGAATGTAAGATTCCCCCCGCCGTTTACCGTAACATTGTCCGCTCCATTGAAAACAATCAAAGGCGAACCCGCTGTTGCAGCCCCGCTGATTGTCCACGAACCACCGCTTGGCGCAATGGTTAAAGAGTTCCACGTTCCCGCACCCAGTGTCGCACCGGCAGCTGCTTCAGTCGTATTTCCCGTAATGGAAACACTGATGTTAGCACCTGCCTGCGCTGTACCGATTGCGGTAAACGCCGCGCCCAAGGTCGTGTAGGAACCATTCCCGGTGACAGCACCGGAGACAGTTACCTGACCCTGAACACTCAAAGCAGCGAACATGACGAAAAAGAGCAATAATGCTAACTTCTTCCGCCACGTTCTTTCGGGTCCGGTATTCTCAGCCGACCCCGAAAAATTGTAGTAATTCATCATAATTAAAAAATTGGGTTAAATAAAAAGTTAATATAGTAATGTTTAATATTCCGTTAACACATAATCTAAAAAAAACGTTAAAACGTCAAAAAAAGACGATGAAATGCCTCAAAAACGTTACTTGATTCGCAACGCCCTAATCGGGTCAATCACCTATTTTTTGGAAAGAAGTTTTGTGGTCCTTCTGAAAAAAAAATTACCGAAGCAGATTTTTAAAACCTGCTCCGATAAAAATATATTTAATATACAATCTTTTTGCTCACAACCACACCATCCTCAGATGTGATGTTTACGATAAGAACCTGACTGGCAAGATTAAGTCCGGAGAACACGACCGATTTGCCATCCACATTGTGTTTTTCGGCAATCAACCTGCCACGCACGTCGTAAAGTTGCGCCGACTGCATGTTTATGTTTGACGTGCGGATATGAATTTCATTATTTTGCTTAACTGCAATCACCGCATTTTCGGTAAACTCAGGTGTGGCAACGGCCAATAATGTATCAATAAATCGCAGGGCAAAACGTGTGTCAAATGTACCTGAATCGGTCACAAATGAATACGGCCCGGCTTTCAAAGGATGAACAACATTAAGCAATTTATCTTCTAAATAAACTTGTTGGTTGTCAAATATACCGTCAAATTGAGACAGCGAAATTTTGTAGGCGCCGGCATCATTTGCGCGGAAACCTAACGGGATAATATCAGCATCGCGGAATGGCAATGCCTTTCCTTGGATACTTAATTTTTTATCTCCCAACAGCGAATAGAAACTGACCCGGTTACCTGCTTCAATGACATCGCCATCAAATCCGTTATCATAAGAATCGGTCGCATTTTCTATAAATCCGACGAGAAGCTGTTTATACACATTGCCGCCCTCATTTTGAAGATCAAGCCAAACCCTGTTGCGTTCCAGATTCTGGATCAGGTCAGCTTGCGCGGAGCCGTTGGTTCTGAAAAACATCGTGTTATTTCCGGCAACGCGCATATTATTTTTAAACGTCACAGTAGTAGAAGCCGCAGCGGTACCTTTCGCCATAAAGGCCTGTCCTGCCGCTATGTAACCATTTGGCACGTTGTTGTTAGGCGATGGTGAGGTAGGCGGACTCGTATAAGCGGCTCCGGTTCCCGTTCCTCCTGTGAAATTATAACTCGCGTAATCGGTATCAAGATATTGGTTGTTTACCATATTGGAGTTGTGGGTCCAGAAATAAAGTGTTGTACCGGCAGGCGATCCAAAGGCTGACGTGTTTTGGAGGATAAAAGAGTCTGCACTTATCGCTGAAGGATAAGGGTTACCGATGCAGTTCAGGTTGTGATTAACGCCTCCGTTAGCAAAAGCAATGCTATAGTCTCCATTATTCGGCTTGCCTGTAAAAGTTCCGGTGAAAGTACTGTAGTTAACAGGATCAAAATTTTGTGGTCCCCTGATAATATAACCCCTTGCTATGTCCATCGCAGTGGTGCCCGGAACAGCAACGCTTTGCCACTGGTAAGTGGTGGTGTTAAACCAGAAATACTTATCAGACAAAGTTAATGGCGATAATACACCAATAATCTGAAGGTCAACAGGTGAAGACCAATAAGTATAATCAAACTTACGCATTGAAGTCACTCTGTTATAGGTAATAGTACCAGTATTGGTATTGCTGGAAGGCGTATTAACCTGAACCAAACTGGCGCCATTGTTAAATGTTACACTTCCACCAGTCTGGATCAGGTCGTTTTGAAGTGTCATGGTCTGTCCGCTATTAAAGACAACGGTACCGTTAGTAACCGTACACGAACACGCAGAAAGGCTTCCCGCTGAGTAATTCGCTGCAATCACAGCACTGTCTGATGATGTCGGCGCGGTGGTAGCAATCCATGCCGAACCATTCCAGACCTCCCATTGCGAACCATTCCATGTTTTGGTTGAAACGTTTAGTGTAACGCTTGCAGTATTGCTGCAACCTGTTGCAGTAACAACACCCGTAACAGTAACTGTCGCGGTTGTCGCAGTTTTAATATAAACGGTCGATGCATTTGTACCGGCCACATAAAGCGTAGTAGCAGCTGCATCAGAATAGAGCGTATTGGCAACAGTTGAAGTCCATGTATAAGTATTGGCCGTTCCCGTTACCGACAATGGCGTGATGGTATTGCTACACGATATTGCAGGTGGAACAGTCGAAATGGTAACCGTCGGTTTCGCATTCAAAGTAAAAGTCGTGGCAGTCCTACAGAAAGAACTCATGGAATTTGTCGCGTAATAAGTATAAACCCCAGGGGTATCAGTAGCCGTGTTGGTTAAACCAGATCCCGCAACGCCAACAGGGTTAAAGGTAGCGCCCGTTGCAAGTGCCGTACCGCCGCTAGCGGCAAGATACCATTCGACACTTCCGAGGGTTACTCCACCTCCGGCAGGAGGCGTAACGGTTACATTGATGTTGGTAATTGTGGTGGCAGTCCCACTCCAGGTACTATAGACCAATACATAAGTAGTGTTTGCCGCTAACGTAATTGTAACAAGCGGATCAAGTGTACACGTGGTATTGTTCGAATCGTCATCGTATATCATATAGTTAGTGCCGGGACTCGCAGGGTTAAAAGACCCTTGATAAATTTGCAGGAAGCTATCCCCTGTCGCACAACCGGCAAATGTATAGGAACCTCCGACAGAATTTGTCGTAATGGTTTGCGTTACATAACGAACATTCGTTCCCGAAGCGGTATAGACCGTGGGCGTACCCGTAATGGTCGAAGTTCTGACATAGGTTGGATTGCCGGCAACGATATCAGGAATTGTAAATGTATTTACTGCTGTTAGGGTTGCAGCTAATGATCCTGACCCTCCTTGACATACTGCAACATTACTGGTCGTAACTGCGGGCGCCGTACTGATCGCAAGGGTTGATGCTGGGCTGGTACCACAAGGGCCCGTAGCCGTGACAGAAACATTTCCCGGAGCAGTAGAGGGCGTTACGGTAACCGACGTACCGTTCGATGGTCCGACAAAGGACCATCCCGGAGGAAGTGTCCATGTATAGGATGTAGCGCCTTCGGTTGCAGCAATAGAATAAGTAACGTTGGCAGTAGAAGTACACAAGCCTGTTGGGCCGGTAATTGCGCCAGGCGTAATTTGTCCGAGTGAAATCGCTAAAGTAGCCGGTGAACTCGTACCGCACGGACCAGAGGCAATAACAGATATCGTACCTGTACTCGACCCGTCTGTGGTAATATCGATAGACGTAGTTCCTTGTCCTGATTCAAGAGTCCAGCTCGGAGGAATAGTCCAGGTATAAGTAGTAGCCCCGGTAACAGAACCTATTGAATAAGTAGTCTCTGTAACCGAAGAACATGAAACGCTCGAAGATCCTGAAATGGCGCCAAGCGAACCGATTGCAGTCGATGCAACGCTCAACGTAAAGTTACCCCCGCTTGACGTACCTGAATTGTTTCCGGTATAATCAAGTACACGAATGTAGTAGGTGGTACCTGCAGTGAGCGTTATGGTAAACGATTCAGAATTGGAGGCGCTCTGCCCCGAACCTAAAGTGGCTCCTGTCGGACAGGTGCCATAAACAAACAAATCAATATCTGTCGCAGAACCCGTTAATGTAAATTTATAGCCGCCCGAACAGCCTGCTGGAGCTGTGAATGCATAATACATATTGAATATATTGCATCGGAACGTATCACTTATCGTTGAAGTAATTGTCGTTGCCGTTGAACAAGAAGTATTGCTTACAGAACCGATGATCACAGATAAAGATCGCGGCGTACCTGTACAGCCACCTGAATTTTTTGGCGTTACCGTAATGGTGCCTGACGCAGCAGTCCCCGCCACTGGTGTAACTGTGACAGAGTTGGAACCGCCAACGATATTTGCAACACCCCATGATGCGGGAAAACTCCAGTTGTAAGTAACACCCGCAACAGCAGTAACAGAATACGTATAAGAACCGCTTACATTACAAACAGCTGTACTTCCTGTGATGGTACTGGGCTGCGCCGGAATAGCAGCAGCTGAAACTGCATAACTTACCGTGGGTGACGAATCGCAACCCGTAAGGTTGGAAGTTGCTGTAATGTTTCCGGTCATAACACTCGTCGTTACCTGTATGCTCGAAGTACCTTGCCCGGAAGTAATAGCCCAACCCGATGGAACGGTCCAGGTATAAGAGCTAGGTGCACTCGATACCGCCGTCGGAGTAGCTGTCACGCTATACGTCGCAGTAATAGACGGACACGGTGTAGCAGGGCCGCTGATAACCGGAGTTGCTGCCGGAAAACATGGAACCACCTCTAGTTTTAAATTATCAATTTTTAAATTTCCTCCTGCGATACTGCTTAATTTTATACCTATATAATAAGGTGTATTTAATGTGGGCTGAAAATAAGATCTCGAAGTAGCGGCAGTAGTTGTATTTGTAGTAACCGTGGTCATTAAAGTGGTCATAACCGCAGCCGAAGGATCGTATTTGCTATTGCCGTAATAAGCTTGCACCGTTGTTGCCGCGCTGGCCGTATTGCTGTAGTCAAAAGACAATCGGTATATTTTTGTGGGATCCAATGTCAACGGGTTGGTAAAAAACCAGCTACCGCTAAGGTTGTCATAAAAATAATTATTGCCCGCCAACGTACCGATTCCGGCACTCGACCCCGCTGTCGTAGAAGTACACGTTGGCAATAATGCAGATCCTTCAAAGTCAACAGTGTAGGTAGGCGGAACCAAGATCGGCGGACAGATCGTCGTAAAACTTCCACCTGCAATCCAGGTTCCGGTAGATCCACCGCAATTAGAACGCACCCAGACATAATAAAGTGTATTTGGCGATGACAGCCCCGTAATGGTCGCTGTAGTAACACTGTTGGAAACCGTTCCAGTCGGGGTAGCTCCCGAAGCCGGTGTCGAGGCCGACGTAGATACATAATAATCGTACCCTGTATTCGGAATCGGACAAGGCGCCGTCCACGTAACAGTCGCACCGTCGTAAGTATTTAAACCTGACGTTACGGCAACACCCGTTACATTGGAGCACGTGGCCGTTGCCGTCATGGTAACATTAATTTTATAACCATACACCGAACTGGCGGGAGAAGTTGCATCAGTGATCAACTGAGCTGTAAGTCGGCCAAGGCAATCGGTCGAAAGCAAGGTCCCCACAGGCTGCGCCCCACCTGCACCGGCAGTACACCCGGTTTGGACCCTATTGAATAAAGTACCTGCAGTGGTTCCGTTAAAAACCTGAATGTAATCGGTATTGGCACAACTACCCGCATCAACGGTTGTATTGGTCAGTCCGGCAGGGACAGCCGAAAAAGTAAAATTCGCAGCGTAACCCGCAGGAGGTACTACCGTGACAATAGAATTTTGTGAATTGGAATAAGCATCATCGGATCCACCGCTATCATAAATTACATAGGTTAAAGCAGGATTGAGGAGATTTTGCGTACAGGTAACAGATCCTTTACCAGAAATAAACTCAAGGTTTTCGTCACTGTTGGTGGAAGTCCACGCCACATCGTCAATTTGCGGAATACCTTGTGACGAATTAGATGTTCGGGCTATTCTGATATTGACAGGACCACTTAATGGAAGCGTACTAAAATCAAAAGCAAATTGCGCATAGGTGGCTGTTGAAAATGACAACGCATTTCCTGTAAAAGAATTCCATGTGGCTGCCGCAGGGTCGCCCCCACTATAATTATAAGAATACTCAACAATCAAACCGTCAGCAAGCGTGCCCGATACATTTTTATACCAAAACGAAAAATCTTTCAAAGAATTGATTTTTGGTGTAATAATATATCCTCCGGTATTGACAGCAGAATAAGCAGTGGTCAAATTGACAGACCGGATTCCACTGTAAGCACTAATTACCCCAATGGTTAATCCGTGGCCATACCAGCTCGAAGAGGCAACGCCTTCTGAAAAGGCGAGGGTAACTGGTGCAGTATAAGTATTACCGGGAATTGTTATCGATTTAAAACTTTCAAAACATTGGTAAGGACCGCATTGCGCGACGCTAACATTTGTATTAAGAAAAGTCAACAAAACAATTAAGGGCAATAATGTCTTGTAATTAAAAAAGTAGATTTGTTTCATAGTTGCGAAATGTGGTATTTTTTTGTAATCTGGTATTCTTATTTTATCAATATTCCAATGGCGAAAATTTTAAACTTAACACGCTGAACGTGTTAACGGATATAGATCAATCTAAACGCGAGCATTCGTCAATAAACCTATAAATCCAAATCATCGACAAATTGCATATTTTATCGATGTATTACTCAATTCGATTCGGAATATATTTAAAATACCTACAAAATCTCACTAAAAATGATAATTCCTTAACAAAAATGAGACAATGTAGCTATCAAATTTAATAATTTTTTAATAGCAGCGAAGGCATTCGCCGACTTTTTTTATCAACATCACCCAAAACTGTATTATAATTTATGTGCTAAACATTATGAGATTTAAAATTTCGAAATCGTTTCCATTTTTCGTCATCAAAACAAATGCAATTTTATACCTATATATATAGGTATAAATTATATTGAAAATTTAACCAATGCTCCGGCATTTTTCGGACGCTTCCTTAGTATTATTTTGATCTCGTTGCACGGTGATTTCTGCCGCCCGAATTCCGCCGAACAACAGTGGAACAAAACCAAACCAAAACCAAACCAAAACCCCCTCCGATTTCGGTAACTATATAGCAGAAAAAAACCTTCCAAAAAATGGAAGGCCTTCTATCATCTTAACCTAACTAAAATAAAATGAAAAAGATTTTTATGCAACTGTACTGCTATAGTTTGAAGCTTTTTTTAGAAATGCTCTGATAAGCAAACGGCTTGGTGCAATTCCCGAATTGATCATCGCTTTTTTGTTAACCTCAATTGAAGGCACAGCGTTCAATGTTTGTTTTGTTCCCATAAACCACGAAACAAAATTCATCGTAGTATTTTCAGTGGCAGCATTTTGAGAAGTAGCTACAGTATCATCAGAGGCAAGACCGTTTTCGATAACAACATTTGTTTTAACGGTTTGGCCGAAAGCACCAACACCCGACAACAATAGGAACGCAAATAAAACAACAAGTCTTGTTCTTGTAAAAGTAGTTGTTGTAGTTTGGTTTGCTTTCATCTTGTTTGTTTTTGCGTTTTAATGTTACCTTTCTGATACATGTCAAAACTACGGCAAGACTCGGGGCACACCAATTATTTTCGTTGAGCAGCCCGAAAACTCGTTAAAGCTACATTTTTGCCAAATTCAATGCATTTCAGCTAAATTTTGTGCACTTTAAGGTGCGTATTCAGGCGCTTCCTCGACGAAATACACCACTCCGAGAGCCTAATTTGCATAAAAAAAGCCCTTTCGTCTCCGAAAGGGCTGTTGGTATCAAAAATTCTGCAATCAGTTGACCACTTTTTTAGTAATGGTTTCGTTTCGGTCAGAAATGATCTTTACAATAAGAACCTGATTTGTCGTGCTGGTTGGAATGCGGATCTCATTGGCATTAATAGCTGTGCGTTCTGCAAGCAATCGGCCACGGATATCATACACCGTCACTTTAGTCATGACCGTTTTCCCGCTGTTAATGACAACATCCAGGTTTTGTTTGTAAACGATAACGCCTGAAGCGCTTAATTGGGGTTGCTCCGTTGCAAGCGTTTGCTCATATACCAATTCAAACCGGTCATTGAATGTTCCCGCCTCCGAGGCAAATGAATAATTACTGTCTTTGAGGTTGTGCGTTACATTCAAAAATTTGTCCTTAATATATATAGGTGTATTTTCAAAGAACAATCCGATCGCATGATCGATTGAAATAACATAGTCACCGGCAACGGCAGCCTTGAATCCAAGCGGCACAATATCAGCAGCGTCAAACGGAAGCGCACGACCCTGGATGGCATAGTCCTGATTCTCCAATGTAGAAGTTAATGCCATGTCGCCATCCGCAAAAGCCTTCCCGTCAAACAAATCAACACTTTGTGTCGCATCGGTGATATACCCGACAGCCATTTGTGAAAAGGCGCCTGCAGCATTCGTGGCGTTAAGCCAGACCGTATGACGTTCTTCAGCATTCGATGTGCGGAAGAATTGGTTGCTGAAATTAGACACGCGCTGCGAATTGTTAAAGTTAAGTGCCGTTTGTCCGGCTTTCGCTGCGACAAAAAAGCCCTGGCCTGTCTGTATGATGCCGTTCGGATTGACTACTTGTGCCTCCCCATTCGATGTAAATGTTCCACCGGCCCAGGTACAGTAAGCATTATTCGTCGTGTTATTGTTGGTTTCCCTCCAGAAATAAAGTGTTCCCGTAATGGCGCTTGTGTTTTCGGCCACAAAAGCCGACATGCTGATTGGCGATGGATAAGGATTCCCTACAAGATTGTATGTGTTGCTCATCGCTACAGGATAATTACCATTGTGCGGCACACCCGAAAACTGACCATTCCAGATTGTCGCCGTGGTCGGATGGTTGTTGGGCATTCGGATCAGGTATCCGGTTGCAGCCGCAAAATTAGTTGTCGAAGGCGTCACGGAACCATATAAATTCGTACCGCTGTTATAAGCGTAAAAACGCGTGGTCACAGTCAATGGGGAAAAAGCCAGAAGGTTCTGCCCTTCAACGGGCGATGACCACAAAGTATAATCCTGTCGCTTAAGTGGCGAGCTGTTTCTTTTTACAATGATATTCCCGCTATTGGCCACATTCTGGGTTTGGAGCAGATTGGCATTATTCTCCAGGGTAAAGCTTCCGGAACTTACGGCCAATGCGCCATTAAGCGTAACATTGTGCCCCGAAGCAATCAAAACGACGGCATTGTTATCGACGGTAAGCGTACAGGCCGAAATGCTTCCTGTTGATGTATAGTTTCCTGAAATAACAGCCGTTGTCGTACTGTCAGGTGCGCCGTTGCTCCACCCCGTTCCGTTCCATGTAGTCGATTTGACCACAATTGAAACAACGGAAGAAAATGTTTCCGAACACGAACCATTCTGCACCGCAACCCGGTAGTAAGTGGTAGCCGTAAGCGGTCCAATTTCAGCCGCACTCAAAGTATTGGTGGTATTACTGATATTGAACGGCGCCGAAAATCCGATATCTGAAGCGCGCTGCCAGTGCAATACTTGCCCGGTATTACCCGAAAGCACTAGTGAACTCGGCGTATTTCCAGAGCAAATGTTCTGGCTTGAAGAAACCGTACCGCCTTGTGACGGTGCAAGCGTGACAACCGTAGCCGAATCCGCCGCACTAATCCCGTTGCTGTCCTTGATCGTAAGTGTATAATTGACACTGCCTACCGTAGCTGTCGAAGGCGCAGCGGTACTTTGCGTTCCGAGGCCGTTAGACCATAAATAGGTATAAGGCATATCACCATTCGTGCCCACACCGTCCATAGTAATGCTTTGATTCTGGCAAAATGACCCGTAACCCATAATGGTAGCGGTAAATGCCGCGCCCTTGATTCCGGTAAACGCAGAAGTTTGTCCTGCCGTAAGCGTTGCATTGGCTGCCGCTAGGGTCGCGCTGCCCAAAGTGGCATATTTGAGCCACGGATTGGTTGATTGGTTGAAAGTTCCGTTTAACTGTGCCGCGGCAATGCTCGTTTCAGCACCGGTTAAATCTTCAGGTACATAAGTCGCAGTAATTGTAGCTACCGCGCCCGTGATTCCGCTTTGGTTTACTTTCCAGTAACGGCTGATATTATTGTCAGTGCTCGAATTGTTCGGATGGATGGCATCCACTACAGAAACACCAACATACGCGCTCGCAAAAGACCCCGAGGTTACCGCCACAGTAATCGGCGAATAATCAACGGCGTTTGTAGCGTCACCAATCGGAAAAGTGTAAGATCCGGTTCCGGTAAAGGTCCTTCTCACCTCACCCGTGCCGCTCGCGACAATCATTCGTGTCGGTGAAAAAGTTCCGCTTACCGCGTTAGCGCCAAGCGTAAGGTTGTTGGTGCCGAGAATGAGGTTTCCTGAGCTCAGTGTTAGTGTGCCGGTCACAGATGTGTTGGCTTGAAGCGATACGTCGCCAGCAGTATTGCTGATCGTCAGGTTGTTGAACGACGGAGCGACCGTACCCCCAATAAATTGTGGTTCGCCGGCCATCATGACAACCGTTGTACCTGAAAAATTCACCGGTTGGTTTAGTGTCAGGTTGCCTGCGATATTGACGGATGGCGGAAAAATAGCGCCTGTACCGCTGATAATAAGGTTGTGATAGGCATTGATACCTCCACTTGGCGAAGGAATGGTTTGGTTTGTTCCTGTAAAATTGATCGTATTATCGATCGCTCCCACATAAAGGCTGCCCGTAGTAGTCAACGCGCCTGCAATATTGAGCTGGCTGCCGGTAAGTGCACGCAATCCGGCGCCAGAATTAATGGTTACATTATTAAAATTGGTCGTACCTGCAATTGTCGCATCGGCGTTTGTGAAGATAACCGCGCTCGTTCCGGTGCCGGGACTATAAGTTCCGTTGTTGATCCACGCCCCTGCACCACCATTGATTGTAAGTTGGGAATTGGCAGGCGCATTGAGGATACCGCCCGGCTCAATTGTAATGGTTCCGACAAGCACCGAAGGGTTGACCAGCGGGTCATTGGGTGTCGTCGCCGCATCCGGAATAAGAACGGCATTAATATCCGAAGGTGTTCCCTGTGGTGTCCAGTTGTCGGCCGTTGTCCACGAATCGCTGATCGATCCGTTCCATACTTTCTCGCCGCCGCTGAATTCATCCAATGTCAATTGCACAACACCAAAAGTACTTACGAAATAAAGCCCTACGTTTACATTGGTCAATTCTACCCAGTTTTCGGTAGTGTTGTAGTTAGACCGCCCTTGTTCTTTAAGTGTGGCTGACGGAATGATATATGCCCAGTCAACAAGCCTCGATTCAACATTGCTGTTAAGCTCCGAATCGAGATAGTGCGCTTTAATTACCGCCTTGGTTCCCGAACCGCCTGTCTGGATGAAATCGTATGTCCTGTTGATGGCACCGGTATGCCATGTTGGTACTGTTCCAATAGCAATTTTCAGGCTCATCGAAGTCGGTAAAGTCCCTACCGCAGGAAATATAATCGATGTGCTTGCATGACCGAAAGTATAAAGCACATTCGACGTAATGCTGTTGCGCGTTACAATACCCGTTACATCGCCGATACCGGTATTGGTAGCACTTCCGCCCAGGGTTAGGGTAAAGCTTCCCATAGAAAGGCTTCCCACTGTAGCAGAAGGGTTGGCCGTAGGCAGATTAAGGATGCCGTTGACCGTAAATGATCCGCCCGCTGTTGCACCGGCCGCTCCTGAAACCGTAAGGTTTTGATACGTCCCGGTAGCCACGGTTTGCGCGCTTGCCGAATTATAAAGTACTGTACCTGCCCCACTCCAGGTTTTCCCCGATGGAATTGGCGTCGAAGTGGTATTCTGCGTCGCAATCGTCCCGTTATTTGCAATCGTGGTAAGGTTTCCGGTAAGTGCATTGGTTCCAAGGTTCAATGTCTGCGAAGCCGCTGTTGTCAATGTACCGTTGATCACGGCAGGATTAAGCAGCGTCACCGTATTGGTGGCAGTTGTATTGATTGAAAGGTTGTTGAGAAGATTAGTAGTTCCGACAGTGGTTTGATCGAAACTCAATGACGGACTTACCGCACCGCCAACAACGATATTACTCGCAGCGCTTCCTTTAAGCCCTGCAGGCGTCGTGTTGGTAACAGTACCATTGATGTTGAGGGTATTGCCGTTGATGTCAAGCTTTCCTCCATTAAAGGTTAGGTCACCGGCAACCGTGGTCGTTCCCGATAGCATCGCATTCCCAAGTACGTTGAAGTTCTCCGCCGTTCCCGAAAATGAAGCGAATGCAGTCGTCGGATTGGCCACCATCACAATATCGTCAAGTCCGAAAGCGTCATAATCTACCGATCCTGAAACCGCAGCCCCAGTCCATCTCAGATAATAATAATTGTTATTGGCAACATTCAAGCCGGTTAAAGTCACCACACGGTAATAAGCTTTCCAGCCGGGTGTAACATCAGCCGCAGCCGGCGAAGCCACTGCAAGCCCCGAAACGGTTGCATAGGCAGTATTGTCGGAAGAATGGCTGAAATTGAAACTGCTTGAAGCGGCTTCACTATTATAAACATATACTTTATAACCAATGCTGAGCGATGTGATTACCGCGCCGGTCTGGTTCTGGAAACGAAGCGTAACCGAACCCGGTACAAAATCACCGGTCGCTTGCTGTATTCCTAACGAATAGTTGTTTGCTGATGTTTCAAATGCATACATTCCCCCTGCATCTGCCGACGCTGATGCCGTACCGCGGTCATAATCGAGTCCGTCTGCAGAGGTATTTCCAAACGCAATAGCGCCATCACTGAAACCTGACACAGCCCATGCATTGGAGTTGAGCTCGCCACTGGATAACGTTGGCGACATCCCCGCCCCTTGGTAAACGCCCTCGTTGACACCATCAACTGTCGTGTCAAACGTAATCGCATTCGTGGTATTGGCGGTATAAATCTGCCAGCCTACAGGTGCGTTGAGCGTGGTCCTGTTGGCTGCGGCAGGCGATGTCGTCAAATAACTTTCCGTACCGCCGCTGCCATTAAATTCATAAACCGCAATATGGTAGGTTGTACTCGGCTGGAGTCCTGTAATGCTTACAGTATTACTGGTCCCTGCGTAAATAACATAGTTTCCGGCACCTATTTCAGCCCCCGCGCCGAATGAAGGAATGGCGCTATAGCTGACACCGTCAACGGGCGCTGCATTTACCGCACTCCCCGATCGGATCAACACAAGATGTTTGGCTCCGTTTCCATTGGTCCAGTTTACAGTAAAGGTTGTCGATGTGGTCGTTATAGTTGGAATAGTTGCTAAAGTTGCCTGTGTCGTAGGTTTAGCCGAGATCACGGTTGCAGAAACTGAAACCGATTTTGAAGTCCCGCCCGTAGTGGTATGGGTAATGGTCCCCGAATAAATTCCGGCGAGCGCATCCGATTTTACACGTGCAGAAATCGTGATCGGTTGCCCCACTAAGACATTTCCGGTCCTGGTCAGTGTCAATGTATTTGAATAGGTAGTACCATTTGAAGAAATCTCAAAATTGGTTGGCGCAGTGACGATTACATCGGCAGTAAGGTTGCTGCCATTAATCGTGTAGGTTCTGGCTGCCGAAGCGGTTCCCGCCACGGTTGTCATCGCAGCAAGGCTGTTCGTTGAAACGGTGATTGCAGGTGCTCCCGCAGGGTCGATCGTGAAGATTTGTGCATTCGAAGACGCCGCGCCGTTGGTAACGGTCACGTTCGCTGTACCTGAGGAAGTGATATCGGTTGCTAATATGGCTGCGGTAACTTGTGTTGTTGAAACGAATGTCGTGGTTCGCGGATTCCCATTCCAATTCACAACAGTTGAACCATTGACAAATCCGGTTCCATTGACCGTAAGTGTGAAAGCGCCTGTACCGGCAACTTTAGAAGGTGGCACCAACGAAGTAACCGTAGGAACAACAACCGTAACCAAAATATTATCGAAAAGTGCAGTCTGGTTTTGTTTAAAATTCGAGTTCCAGAATCCGCCTAAGATAGGCAAAGCAGTGGTGCCCGGATTGTTTACCGACGAACCCTGTAATGTAAGGCTTCCTGAAGTGGGATCGAGAAATGCTGTACCGTCATTCCTCACGAAAAGCTGCCAGGTATTGGTACTTGGGGAGTAAATTACTTTTACGCTGATATAGGGATTATTGAAATCAGTAAGCCCACTGGTATTCGAAGTGACCAATGTGGCGCTGGTTTGCAGGCCGTTTGTATATTTAACGAGACGCAACGGGTCGATTTTACCGGAATTTCCTAAGGTCACCGCGTATCCCGAACCACTGCTGTTTGTCGTTCCCGAGGTTCCGGCGAGGATAAAGGCAACGCCGTAGTTCCCCGATCCAAATCCACTCGGATTCGCCTGCGACTGTCGCATATTGAAGGTCCACGTAACATCGCCCGAATTTGATGGTAATATCGCATTATACGGATTCGCGAAAAGCGACGCATTCGTGTAAGCCATAGCCCATCCCGAGTTATTTCCTGCGGTTGTGGCATCGTTGCTGATCGAAAGCACGCCGCCATCAATACGAGATCCGAAGTCGGTTCCGCTCCGGCTGACACGCCAGTCGGTATCCGTTCCGATGAGCCCCGCAGCAGTCGTATAAGAGGTTCCGGCCGACGTCGCGAAACTGTCGCTGAACACAGTAGTTGTGGTTTGCGCTGAAACCGCAAGACAAAATAAAAGAAGCCATGCGTAAATCGCACCGATAGGTAATTTCCTTTCCATTGATTAGTAGGTTTTAATGTATTTCAAGATGCAAACTTACCGTATCGGCGACAACTAAAAATCGCTGTTTTTACAATTAAATTTATCTTTTAATTGTCAAAAACTATTAAAACTTCGACTTCAATAGACTGCCTAAATTTTGAGGCAAAGGGGCAAATTTGACGCGAACGTATTGAAAATACCGACAAAACGCAAATTACATCGGTAATTAACACAGTAGCCATTGATATAACATGAAATTTCTGATAGCGCTCAAGATTTTCAGGTGCAGGTATCAAAAAAAAGCCCTTTCAAACGAAAGGGCTTTTGTAAATATTGTTTAGAATTTTAATTCACTACTTTCTTTGTCACAACTGTCGCATCGCCAAAAGTAATTTTGGTAACAAGCAGTCCATTGGTCCCATCAGTAGGAATACGGATCTCTGTCGCATTGACATTGTCTCGCGCTGCAAGCAACCTGCCACGGATATCGTAGATAGCGACCCTTGCAATTGTATGAGATCCGCCATTAATTACAACTTCATGGTTTTGTTTGTAAACAACAACATTTTTAAAATCCGGTCCTGGCTGTACCGTCGTTAACGTTTCCTGGTAAACCAACTCAAACCGGTTGTTGAAAGTTCCCGCATCAGAGGCGAAAGTATAAGGATTTTCGGCAAGGTTATGCGTTTCATTCATCAGGTTATCCTTAACATATACCGCTTGCCCCGATCCAAAAAGTCCGATAGCATGATCAATTGCAATCGTATAATCGCCCGCCGTGGCCGTCCTGAAATTAAGCGGCACAACATCGGCCGCGTCAAAAGGAAGCGCACGTCCCTGAATTGCATAATCTGAATTATCGAGCGCCGAGGTAATCGCCATATCACCATCGGCGAAAGCCTTACCATCAAAAAGGTCAACACCTTGCGTCGCACCGGTTATATACCCGACGGCCATCTGCGAAAACGCGCCTGCCGTATTGGTTGCATTGATCCATACGGTATTGCGCTCCTCAGTGAGTGCGTTTCGGAAAAACTGGTTATTGAAATTGGATATCCTTTGCGAATTGTTGAAATTGAGCGCCGTCTGCCCGGGTTTGGCAGCTACGAAAAATCCTTGCCCGGTTTGGATGACCCCATTCGGGTTGACAACCTGCGCTTCGCCGTTGCCGACAAAAGTACCGCCCGCCAATGTACAATAGGCATTATTGGTGGTATTGTTGTTGGTTTCCCGCCAAAAATAAAGCGTCCCCGTAATAGCACTTGCGTTTTGCGATACAAATGTCGCTACATCAATTGGTGACGGATAAGGATTACCAACCAGGTTATATGTATTGCTCATCGTAAAAGCAATGTTTCCGTTATTCGGAACACCGGTAAATTGGCCATTCCAGATCGTCGCCGTTGTCGGATGGTTGTTCGGCATCCTGATCAGGTAACCTGTTGCATCAGCAAAATTGGTCGTAGATGGTGTAACCGCCGCATAAAGGTTTGATGCGGTATTGTAGGCATAAAAACGCGTCGTTATCGTTTGCGGCGAAAACGAAAGCAGGTTTTGTCCCGCCACCGGCGATGACCACAATGTGTAATCCTGTCTTTTAAGTGCCGAACTGTTTCTTTTCACAATGATATTTCCTGAATTCGAAACATTAGCCGACTGTAATAAATTGGCATTATTCTCCAACGTAAAGCTTCCCGAACTAACAGTCAGCGCGCCATTGAGTGTGACGTTAAAACCGCTCGTAATCGTAACCACCGCGCTATTGTTTACTGTGAGCGTACAGGCCGTGATGCTGGGGTAAGTTGGCAATGAGGTCGTATAATTCCCCGAGATTACTGCGGCATCAATACTTGTCGGCGCACTTGGGCTCCAGGAGGTTCCGTTCCATGTCTTGGCACCGCCTACGGTCACCGTCGCATCGGCAGTCGAGGCGCTGCATATCGAACTGCTGATTGTCCAGCGCACTACATAAGTGCCCGAACCACCCGCGGGGGTGAATGTTGCCGCAGGATTGCCCATATTGCTGAATTGTGCATTAGACGTACTTGGTCCGCTCACAACGCTCCACGAACCAATTCCTATTACGGGAATATTTCCTGCAAGCACCGCGGTACTTCCCGAACAGACACTCTGCGTCGATGCGTTGGTGGCTGTTGTCGGTAACGGATTCACAGTAATGGTTGCGTCGGCTGTTGAAGCGGTACAAGGCGAATTGCTGGTCGTCCAGCGAACAACATAAGTGCCCACGCCACCCGCAGGCGTAAAAATTGCCGCCGGGTTGGTCGTACTGCTGAATTGTGCGCTTGATGTGCTTGGCCCGCTGACCACACTCCATACACCTGTGCCTACCGTGGGGATATTCCCTGATAAACCGGCAGTACCGCTGGCACAAATTGTTTGGGTAGAAGTATTTGTCGCGGTTGTCGGGGCACCTGAAACGGTAATTGTAGCATCTGCGGTTGAAGCGGTACACGGTGAATTGCTGATCGTCCAGCGCACCACATACGAACCCGCACCACCTGCTGGGGTAAATACTGCTGCGGGACTCGTAACGCTACTGAATTGAGACGCCAGGGTACTGGGTCCGCTCACGACACTCCACGCGCCGGTTCCACTCACCGCGGCATTGCCTAAGACCGCAGCTGTTCCGGAGATGCATATTGTTTGCGAAGATGAATTCGTGGCTGTGGTCGGATTTCGGTTAAAAGTGACCAAAACCTGGTCGTTCGATGTACAGTTGCCATTGGTAATCGTCCATCGCAGGTTGTAGGCCGTTCCTGCGGTACCTGTAAATGTCGATGTCGCTGAAGATGCAGTGCCAAACGATCCGCCCGTACCTGAAACAACGGTCCACAACCCTGTTCCGTACGTCGGCGTATTTGCAGCAAGCGTAACTGTAGTCTGGCCACAGGTTGCGCCACCTGTAATATCAGCCCCGGCATTTGCAGTCATGCTGCACGCGCTCGCAAGTGTAAGGTATGTAGGGGTGTTGATGGTTGTAAATCCTGAGGTATTGGTATAATTTGGGGTCGTAGCGGTATTTGATGAGATGACGCCAACGCCATCTTTTTTGAGCATTACAACCGTTCCCGTTACAGCGTCGCCGGTACCGTCGAGCGTAACTTTATAATTAAGGCCTGAGCCGCCGGCTTGCGAAATATTCCAGGTACGGCTGTTATTCCGGTTAACCCCGGCTGGCAGGGTCCCGGTAATTGCCGTTTCAACTTGCTCGGCAGTTACCGTGCTTGTACCTGTCAGCGAAATGTACTGGAATGTTAATGGCCGGTAATTGCCCCCTTTACCTATTGGAAAAGTCTGGGAACCGGTAGCTGCATAAATTCGTTTTAAAATACCACTCACATACGATGCCGACGATGCATTACTGATAACGCCGCCCGACGAAACAGTCACCGCATTAGCACCCGTTGTGAGTAAGCCCAGCGTTAAATCAAGTGTACTCGCGGTAACATTTGCGGTTAAGGTCACACCGGTCGTACCACCCGAATTGTTTATCTTCAAACTGCTGACTGTGGCGGGCAAACCGGTGCCGGTAACCTGGGGAGCAGTGCCGTCATAAACATAATTTGCACCCGTGTTATAATTACGTGCGGTCGTGGTCTGGATATTTCCTGTGGAGGTCCCTGTTATCGAAATGCCATCTGGCGATCCCGAATGCAGCGTACTTCCTGAAGCAAGGGTAAACGTTGCCGCTCCTGACAAGGCAAAAGTTTTGGCATCCAATGCCGCGCCCGCTGCCACGGTAAACACTGATGCGCTGCCCAACGCTACCGAAGAGGCGAGTTGCACAATATTGGCTGTGGCTCCTGTTCCTGCATTCCACGTGAATTGATCGGTGCTGACACCGGAGCTTGTAGCAGAAAATGTTTGTATTCCCGAAGGGCTACTGAAATTCAGTACCGGCACACCCGCGCCACTGCTGATCATCATGCCCGTTCCAGAAACCGATAAGTTCCCCGTAAGGTTAATGGTCGGATTCGCCGTGCCATTATTAATATTTAAAATACCGCCCTGGATATCGATCCCGCCAATTCCGATAGTCGTCGTGGTATTATTCGTAAGCCTGACTTCCCTTGTTGATCCGCCGGTCGCCTTAATGGTAAGCGTCCCGAGAATACTCGTAATCCCGCCACCCATGCTCCACGAACCGCCAAGTGTCGCAACATCTATAATCAGGTTTCCATATACTTCCGGCAGCAATGCAACGGGTGCCGTTCCGCCGTTGGCCCATTTCTGTATGACGACCGTCGAGGCAGCATCGAATACGAGATTCGCATTATAGCCGGGAAAATCATCTGCGAAACCGTTAGCAGTAGTGCTCGTATAATTATGGATGTAAGTTCCGCCTGCATCTACTTCGAAATAGCCCTTATTGGCGCCGTTGGTGGCCAGGTTGATCAGGTTGTTTCCTGTAAGGATGCCGCCCGACTCGATTTCAATATGTGCTCTATTTCCGTTCACATTCCACGTGGCACCCGTAGTCATCGAATGCCCGTTTTGAATAATGAAGATATCATTATTGTTGGTAAAAGTTCCGGGCGTGGTTCCGCCACCGAGTCGGTTCGAATTCCAGTTCGCCAGCGTATTTGCCGACCCACTGGTTTGCGAATAATAGGTCGCCGCCCATGCCCGTGATGAAAACAGGAACAAGGCAATAGCGAAAAAAACAAAAAGCCTCGCCAACGGCAAAGCTTTAGATTTGGGAAAACGGAACGAGAGAATTGTTTTCATAATGAAGGCGATCTGAATTAAAGTAAAATCTTACCAAAATTAATTTTAGAAAACGATTATATACTATATACAGGATGAACGGCAATAATAATCGTCAAACTGCAATTCAAAAAAACTTTAATTCGCTTATTAACAGGGTTATCCACAAAATCAGCACGCTTCACAGGTATATTTATAAAAAAAAAACCCATCATAACGATGGGCTTTAATAATTTGTGCGTGAGATTAATAGGAAGCATGGAAGTGTTTGCCTTCCCTGATTTCCTCCGACATTTTCTCATTGAATGCTTTCAAGTCGGCAGGCGTACGGCTCGTTACAAGCCCATGGTCAGCAACCACCTCTTCATCGACCCACTCCGCACCTGCATTGATCAGGTCGTCTTTAATTGACGGGAATGATGTCATCTTCCTTCCCCTTACAACATCGGCGCTGATAAGCGTTTGCGGCCCATGGCATATTGCTGCAACGGGTTTGCCTTCCTCAAAAAAGGCCTTTACAAATCGCAAAGCATTTTCGTCCATCCTGAGTTTATCTGGATTCATAACCCCTCCGGGCAATACCAGGGCGTCGTAATTATTGGGATTGGCATCTTTGAGCACGACATCCACATTATATTCCATTCCCCAATTCTTGTCGGCCCAGGACTTAATATTCCCGGCCTCAGGGCTTACAATTTCAGCGACCCAGCCTTGTTGTTCGATATATTCCATAGGCGAGCGCAATTCGCTTTCCTCAAATCCGTGTGTGGCCAAAATGGCAATTTTCCTTTCCATAATTTCTATTTTTTAGGCGTTGTTTTTCTTCGATTGAAGTTACGCAGAATCCGCAGCAAACAGTATTAAGTACCTATTAAAGTTTTGATAAGCTTTGTTAAGGCAATAAAAAAACCTCCATTCGGAGGTTTCTTTATTTTCAACAGATAGAAATATTAATTAATGACTTTTTTTGTTACGGTTCCGTTATTTTGCGACGTGATTTTCACAATCAGCATTTGGTTTCCGGTAACTTGAAGTCGGGTTTCAAAAGCATCTATTTTCGTCTTTTGTGCAAGCAGGCGGCCCCTGACATCATAGACTTCGATTTTCGACATACGCTGTGTTCCGGTATTGACGACAATATCTTGTCCTTGTTTGTAAACAACTACATTATTCGCAGTAAATGCAGGTTGCGAAGTTGACAACAAATCTTCATAAACAATCTCAAAACGCGTATTGAAAACACCCGCATCACTCGTGAAATGGTAATCGCCTGCGCTAAGGTTATGGAGGCTTCCTGTAAGGTTATCTTTAAGGTAAATAACCTGGTTGTCGGTTTCAAATAACCCGTCGGTGCTATTTATCGAAATGGTAAAATCCCCTGCTAACGCGGTTTTGAATCCCAAAGGAACGACATCGCTGCTTACGAAAGGCAACGCCCTTCCCTGTATTGCAAATTCTTCGTTATTGATGATCGAAGTAAGCGCCGTTTGGCTGTCGTTGAAATACCTTCCGTCAATTGCATCATCAACGCCCGAAGTGGCATTATCCATATACGCAATCAATGTCTGGCTAAACAGGCCGTTTGCATTCGTCAAATTAAGCCATATCCTGCTGCGGTTGACAATCGCATTCCTGAAGAATTGGCCTGCGTTATTGGTAACACGCATCGCATTTGAAAAGTTTATGCTTGTAGATGAAGCTTTTGTTATAAACCCTTGGCCAACTTGGATGATGCCGTTAGGAACAGTCGAATTCGGGTCGCCAGGACCACTGGTTGTGCCGGGAAGAGGGCTTGCACCCCCCGCAAACGTATAAGTCGCATAAGCAGATCCTTCGGCATTATTGGTCTTCCTCCAGAAATAGAGTGCATCCTTAAGGACATTCGCGGTGATAAAAGCGTCCGCGCTGATGGTTGAAGGATATGGATTTCCAATGCCATAATACAATTCGGCCGTCGTCGGCACACTCACATTGCCATTATGTGGCGTTCCTGTAAATACGCCATGGAAAATGGATGAAGTTGGAAACGCAGGGGCGTTATTAGGCATTCTTATAAGATAGCCCGTAGCGTTTGCGAAATCGGTCGTGGCGGCAGAAGAAACCGCCGCAAAAGTATCGTTTAACCCATTATAAGTATAAAAACGAATGTTTGACGGCGCAAGGTTTGAAGTCATTGGCGAGAAAGCCAACAAGTTCTGTCCGGAAACAGGCGAAGACCACATGGTATAATCAAGACGATACAATGCGTTGCTGTCGCGATGTACAATTGCACTTCCCGAGCCCGTATTGCTAACGTCATTAGCTTGCACAAGATTGGCATTGTTCTCTACAGTCAATGTGCCATTATTTACGATAGCATCAGTAACCGTAAGGTTATGGGTCGAAGTAATCGTAAGGCTTGCACCGCTGTTAATCGTAAGCGAATGGATCGCCGGGCTCGTGGTGATCTGCGGTTGGAAAGTTCCGGTACCAATCGTAACATCCGAACTGCTAAAAGGCACGCCGCACGACCAGTTTGAAGCGGTAGTCCAAACATTGCTGACAGATCCGGTCCATGTTGTATTTGTACTTACCGACACGACTACATCGCTATTTCCGGTTGCACCACAGCCGTTAGCGGCCGTGACAGATACGAGTGAATACGTTGTCGTCGTCGTTGGTGAAACAGAGATATTAGAACCTGTGATATAATTATTTAGCGTATAATTGTCAGTGCCGTCAGTATAAACAATAGTATAAGGTGACGTTCCTCCGGTAAGGGTAACTGATAAGTTGGTGCTTTCACCCGAGCAAATAGTGGTTGCACCGTTTAATACTGCACTTGGCGCCGAATTCACTGTAATTGTAGCTGAACCTTGGGTAAAACCTGACGATCTTACTGAATTATTGGCATCGGTAACTGAAACCAGCGTGAATGTGGTAGTAGCACTAACGGGGTTGGTAGCTATATTAAATGCAGTGCCGCTCACCACACCACTTTCAGTATAATTATTGGCTCCATCATTATAAACAATAGTAAATGGACCAGTACCTGCGGTAGCAGAAAAGGTAAGTTGACCCGTACCACTGGCGCAGAAAGGACCGTTGGCGGAAAGGCTGCCCTGGGGTAGTTCACGAGTTGTAACAGAAATAACATTTGAATTCCCCGAAGTACTGTTGGTGCTTGTTGCACGAACGCGGTAATAGTAATTAGTATTCGGGGTTAAACCTGTAACTGGGTAGGTATTAACATCGCCCGTGGAAACATTTTGATACCCACTAACGTAAGAGGGCGTTACAATTGCTTCGTCTCCAATAACTGTTATATCGTCAACTCCCACTCCGATGCTTCCTGTTGCATTCAATGTTTGTAAGCGAATTTTTACCTGGGTACTGATGTATGCACTTATGTCAAATACAGTCATTGAAGTTAAGGCAGTAGATGCTGGAGTTCTTGTTCCAAGTGTTGTCCATGTAGAGCCATTATTAGTTGAAATGGATACTGTAATTACATTTGACGAGCCGCTTACACCTCCAAAAGTTCTCGCCTTAAAACTCAAATCAATGCTGCTAAAATTTGTTAAGTCCATAGCAGGGCTAATTAAAGTTGAAGCATTCGAAAGCAAGCCATAGTACGGCGAACCGCCACCCTGCTGCGTAATACTTGTTTCTGTCCAGCCAGCTGCCCCAATCGTACCAGTGTTGTTAAATAACGCTTGGTTCGTATTGGTCGTTGTTGTTCCAAACGTACTGCTGGTACTCACATCTAATCTATACCCTGTAGCTCCCGCAACCGCATCCCAGTTGGCATTAAACCCATTTGCCGTAATTGCCGATGCGTTGTTGGCTGTTGGTGCAGTCAAGCCAGATGTAGTGAAGGTTAAAATATTTCCGGTACCCGTGCCACTTGAACTCGTGCCAATTGCCCTAAAATAGTAAGTTGTATTCGGGCTCAGGTCGGATATTGCCAAAGAAAAACTCCCTCCTGCAAGATTAGCGGCGTTAATGGTTGTTGCACCAGTCAAATCACTGGCTGTCCCATAGGCAAAACCATAGGCCGTTACCGTGTTACAATTGCCAATAAGGTTACTGGCATTTAGCGTAGCACTGGTAGACGTAATACTGCCAGCGGCTACAGTAGTAACGGTGGGAGCGGTGTTTATGCCGCTTCCTGACGCTGCAACATTCTTAGTCACTGCCCCATTAGTGCTTACTGCAATATTCCCATTGTATGATTGAACAGCCGATGGCGTGAACTTAACAAATACTGGTGTACTAGTGCCGTTAAATCCGGCTAAGGTTAGTGTTGACGTATAAGTCCCTCCCGATAGCAAGGAATATGTATAACCTGATAACGCGGCAATGTTTACATCGGCACCCGTCATGTTGGTTCCAGACAGCGTGAAGCTGTTTGGGCCGGTCGTAGTACCAATACATTGTGCACCGAATGCTGTTAAGGTTCCAACAGTTATTATCGGCGTAGCAGTAGTAAAACTTCCCTGCGTGCTATAAGAAATACCACCACTGTTGGTAGCATAGGTTTTAAAATAATAAATGGTTGCGGGTGTTAATCCGGTTAAACCGACACTGAATAATGTTCCACTCAGATTGCTTCCTGGTACTTGAGTGCCAGAGCCATTAGCAAAACCATTTGATGTGCTGTATTCAATACCATAGCCCGTTACTGAAGAACAACCGTTTGCAGTGATGTTCCCACTAACCGTGGCGCTGACCGATCCGATACTACTTGCAGAACCCACAGTAACCGTTGGTGGCGTGTTAATGCCTGTGCCACTGGTTGCCACGTTATAGTCTGACGCACCTCCACCGCCAATGATGATGTTACCATTATAATTAGTCACTGTAGAAGTTGGCGTAAACTTCACATATATCAGCTGCGAAAAGTTGCCGCCACCCTGTACAATTGACAAAGAGGAGGAATAAGATGTGTTATCTGTTGAAAACGTATAACCCGTAAGCAGGGTGCTTACAGTAACAGGGTCGGTCGTTAAATTACTACCGGTGATGGTAAATGAGTTTGGTCCCGCTGTGGTATTGATGCATACATTTCCAAATGCTGAAAGGGCATTTGTGATTAAAGTTGGGGCGCCAGTCGGCTCACCAACAACAAGATCACCAAAGCTGGCAAAACCAGCACCCTTATTTGACAATGTCGTAGCTGTGCTTGAAACAGGAGAAGCCCATACAGACCCATTATACCTGCGCATCACATAGTTGGTAGAAGTACCTACAACATCCGACGCTACAAAATTTACAGTCGCATCGTAACTTGTAAATACGATACCGCTACCGGAGAGTGTGAAATACCTTTGCAATAATTTGGTCGGATCCAGACCTGAACCTGTAAGGGGCGTGTAGACAGCATTCGACTGTGACACTGACGCTGTGAGGGTGCCTCCCGTGGTGACGTTTGTGAAATCAACTGATACATTACGGTAATTGCCGACACCGCCAATTTCAAATTGGATACCTGTCGGAGAACCCGTTGGTATAGGCTTTTGAAGGTTACCAATTACCCACCCTGTACCGCCACCTGCCACGGTTCCATTTGCAATTACTTTAAAGCTATTGGTCGTTATTTTTCCTGAAGAAAAGGTAAGCGTTCCTCCTATAGTCATATTGGTGTTAAGTGAAACGCCGGCCGCGTTGTTAATCGTAACATTGACCGCATTACTCATTCCAATAGAGGAGAAAGCCTGCTGTATACTACCGTTAAAGGCCAATGTTCCGGATGTAGAAGACGCAGCATTACCAAAAGTTCCGGCTGTGAAGCTAACGTTTCCGGCTATATTCAAAACCCCGATACCAGTGCCACCCGTGTTTTGGGAAATATTTACAACCGCAGTTCCACTGATAGACAAGTTACCCGAGACATTCGTCGTTTGATTTGCAGTTGCCGACGATGCATTATTTGCTACAACATAATATTTCCCTCCGGAAACAACTAAGTCTCCGGCAATATTTAAAGTTCTTGCTGTTGATTGAAACCCATTTGTGATAAAGCCGGTACCCGTGCTGATAATAGTCAGGTTATTCAATGAAACTGTTGCAGCAGAGATAAAATTCGAACCTGCCGTTTGGCTGGGTGCATTCCAAATTACATTAAAACAAGACGCCGGTAATAAAGGTAGTGTCGAAGTGATGTTTGTACCACCGTCACCTATTTTTATTGTGGAACCTGAAGCATATGTAGTGTTGGTGGAAGGTAAAGTATTGCTGTTTGCATTGTGAACATAAACACCGTTAACCGTGAGTGTACCGGTTACCACAAAAGCAGTCGTACTATTGTTTTGAATTGTTCCGGTTGCATTCACCGTCATGTTTTTACTTGCGGCAATCGTAATACTTCCTCCACTGTTGATGGTTAAAATGCTCGAAGAACCGACTACCAGCGCTTCATTTACCGCCAACGCGCCACTAAAATTAACCGCGCCACTAGTGGTAACGCCCTGTGCGTTCGATGCCGTTATGTTAGTATAGGTGAAAGCCGGTATCGTTTGCGCAACTGATCCGTTAAAATTAACGGTATTTCCTGTAGAACTATAATTCCCTACTCCTGTCGCAGTGACAGTAAATAATCCCGCTATGCCAACAGTGCCAGACGCAAGTGTAATTGTTGGACTGCCTGTTCTGGCACCGCTGATCGTAAGATTATTATAATTGACGGCATTAATCGTTTGTGCACCCGTGCCGTTGAAGTTTACAGTACTACCGGTAATAGTTCTTGTACCGGTGGTAGGAGTATTCGCTCCTGCAATACCAATAATACCACTGCTAGCCAAAATTCTATCCCCATTTCCAGTGTTGGTGATATTAAAATAGTTGAACGCGGGTATAGTTTGAACACCCGTAGCCGAAAAATTGACTGTTCCCTGTGTTGCACTAAACCCTGTACCAGGATTGAAAACAGCACCTACACCTACAATGCCTGATGGAAATGTCCGGGTTCCGGTACCGGCAAGTGTAAGGTTACTATAATTGGCCGCAATAACGGCCTGTGTAATCCCCGAACCGGCGTAGCTAACCGTGCTGCCCGCCGAAAGCGTTCCAAAGGTTGGAAATGTCGTATTTTGAAGCGTGAGCGTTCCATTATTAGTAACGTCTATTGTACCGGTTAATGTTAAACCCGCCGGAAGCGTTAAATCAATTACATTTGTGCCGTCTCCCAATATTACTTTTGAGCCGGTACCCGAGACTGTCCATGCTGCACCTATGGTAGCAGCTGAATTGTTTACGATATTAAAAATTTGATTGGCTGTGGTGAAATTGGAAGGATTTGCACCTGAACCATCAGTATTGGTACCCCACGTCGCCAACAGATTTAAATCCCCTGTCGCTTTTGAATAATAAACAGCCGGTCCGGTAACTGAAATATTGAATAGATCACCGTTAACCGACCCGAAATCAATTACACGTATATAATAAGTAGTCCCGGCATTCAAAGAGGCGTTTATTGTTTCCGTTGTTGTCGAACCCTGGGCCGAAAAATTTGCGGTACCACTTGTAGGACAGGTTGCGCTTGTAAACACGTCAAAATCAATATCCCGATTTGTAGCCGCGGTAAAAGTAAGTGTTACAGTATGCGATCCGGAAATGGAAGGCGTAAACTTATACCACACATCATTTTTAGCTGAAGCATAAGTAAACGTATTTGCTGAGT